>Ga0208088_1000014_pt1 | contig 32108 bp, 24 predicted proteins | sample LakMenEpi02Apr12_FD_150661 | JGI IMG/M metagenome (GOLD analysis project Ga0208088, IMG submission 150661) | Freshwater microbial communities from Lake Mendota, WI - 02APR2012 deep hole epilimnion (SPAdes) | ecosystem: Environmental > Aquatic > Freshwater > Lake > Epilimnion/Euphotic zone ...
CCAGATGGACTGTCGCATGTATTCCATAAATTTATTGGCCCCGTTTTCCATAAAGAAAAACGGACAGGGGTTAATAATGTTATAATAAAAAAACTAATAATTTCTGCAAAAGACGCCAAGGATGAAGACGTAATTTCTTGTTATACAACAAAGTATAACCATATGGGACTAAAGAATACAATCGAAATGACAACTTGTTTGTCAGATTGCATGCCACGAAATTTAATTATTATTGAAATTATTAAAATATTGCTACAACAAGACAGAACAATTCTTGTGCTATCTTCGCGCAGACGTCATTTACATATATTAAGCGAAAGTATGACCGCTGCAATGCTACGCAAAAGTGATGGCACTCGTGCAACATGCGGATTTTATTATGGAAAATTAGACACTAATTCCCGCGAACATAAAGAAATGCTTGCGAAAACTGCGCAATGTGATGTAATTTTTGGAACTGAACATGTAGCAAAGGAAGGTCTTGATATTCCTTCTTTAAATACATTAGTATTCGCGACACCACCGGGTATATATATAGAACAATCAGTAGGAAGAATATTGCGAAAATATCACGAACATCATCCACCACTTATTCTGGATATTTGCGATAAAGTAGGCAATTACATTGAACATGGCCGCACTAGAGATAAGTGGTATTCTACTGAGGGATATCATATTTCGAAGCAAAAATGCATCATTGGTGCTATTCAAAATTTAGAATCTTTTATAAATAGCACTGAAATAATTGCCAAAAAGGCCGTTGTCAAGAAGGCCGTTTTTACTGAATGTATGTTATGATTATATAAAAAGACAATAGCCTGCCAAAGTAGGCGTTGTAACTGCATCTCCATTAACTAAAACCTCAACAGAAAGTTGATAATCCTGATTTATTGCTGGAACATTTTTAAAAGCCATCTGATAAACTACATCGGCCATATTCCTGCATATTAATTGTGAAAAAGTCATAACACCTGTTGAACTAATTGTATATCCCTCTGTTCCAAGAAAACCAAGTATACCATCAGACTGTCGCGGATAGTTATACGTAACAACAAAGTTAATTTGCACGGTATCTCCTAGAGATACCTTAGTGACAGGTATAGATAAATTTATATAATTAATTATTCTTTGATATGGCAAAGCTAATGGACTGGTATAATAATTTCCCGGAAATGATGCATTTGCAGCGGTAAAACCAGATAGTTCAATGTATGAATACGGGCATGTTGAATTTTTTGATAGTTTACCTAATGCTATTAAAACAATTAGTATTATCATAGTTATTATAATCAGAATGCTAAGAATTAGCATAAATAATTTAATTTTAGCCATTATAATTATAATAATTATAATTATAATAATTATAATGGCTAATAAATTTTTTAAAAAAAATAAAGCATATAATGCATATGTCATTTTTGTGATATTATGTTTTATTACGATAATAGTATTATCGATATTAATTGCAACCGGAAAATTTAATAAAAATCCTAACTGCGGATATGTATATAATTCACTTGGGACATTAGTTAGTAATACGCCGTCTGCGACCACACCCCCGATGCAAATGTATCGCACAAAGGAAAGTTCAACAATTACATCTGGTGCTGTAATAGCACACTTTGGTATGTCATTTACTGTTCCACCAACACCGGTAAATCAAAAAATACTTTCTACTTTAGCACCGGCGCAAAATCCATCGCATTTTACTAATTCTTTAACTAATTTAAGCACGAGCATGAGCACAGGCACAACCAATTTAAGTATCGACCCTTCAGTTTATGGCATAACAGTAGTTGCTTTTTTTACAGATACGGCCGGAAATAATCTTGTATCTAATCTTCTTTTATATTCAGGTAATGATTATGTCGTAAATAACAAAATGTTTCCATTTCCACAACCTCCTAAAACTGTCACGCCTATAATATCATTTTCCAATACAAGACAAAAATCAATGAGTGATGTTTTAGTTGCAAATATGCCATCTATTAATTATACTATTTCTTTTATTATAGAAGCGTTTTCGATGTCGTCTACTGCAATCAGTCAGCCAATTTCTGTTAGTATTGATGCATACTATTTAACGTATGCATGATTTACATTAATGTAATTACATTATTTATTATATTATAATATAATACATGCATGAAGACACCATTAGTTATAACAACAAACAAATAAATATAATTACAATACCAAAGAACACTATATTTTTTAAATGTATAACCAATAAACCCAATAACAATGCAGATATTTACGGGATACAAACGGGGCCAAATATTTATTGCTTGCCACGAGCACACAATGTTTTCTTTTATCCGCAACCGTTTATTGTAGATTCAAATTTATACTTTAGAAGCCCAAATCGGAGATTTTATATTTATAAATTAAACCATGATATCCGTATTATATCTTTGCTATCCGCAACATTTTCAGAACAAGATGCAATTGATGCCGGAGTTCTTATAAGATGCAATCAGTTGCAGTTTTGCAACGGGCTTTCTGGCAAGCATTACGACACATGCATTTCTCATGATTTTATGACTAGATTTCCGGACATTATTGGATGCACTCGAATTGTTGTTGCAGATAATAAACACTATCGTTCAGTTAAAGCTAATACTTATGTTTACGACAAGAGCATTTTCTTTGAAAAAAAAGAGCGGTTTTTTGTCAATGGAATTCCTGAAATATTTATGTATCCGCATAAAAGGCATATAGATGAAGATATTTTTTATGATTTAAGCAAAAAGCCCAAAACCCCGCGTGTTAGTTATACCTTAATAAAAAGCGTTGCGCATCAGCCTTTTATTGTAGATGGGTTATACAAATATATGCGTTCTATGATAAAATCAAAACGCATTATCTTTGATAAGGGATGGTATTATTATAATTATAATTATAATTATAATTAATATTAGTATAATGTATAAAACCAAAGATAAATGCAAAAAACATAAATTAATGCGCCAGCGAGGGTATAATGTTAAAATTAATACTGTTTTTACTTTACAAGAAGCAATGGCACTATGTGGATCAAACTTTGATGTAATAAATACATTAGAATATATTTATTCCAAGACTGAGGGCGGTGCAATATTTAGAACAGCGCAATCTCAGTTTATTGCTTTAATTAATATTAAATATGTTAACTCATGGAGTGCCGAGATGCAGGTATCTGCATCAGATATAAAAAAATACATAAAAGAAAAAGGCGCATTAATTAAAACATCATCCTTTGCTACATTGCGCGAAATAAGTAAATGGACAAATAATGGATGCCTGATTAATATGTATGACTATCATCAAGTTTTTAATAGTTATACCTATGAATTAGTTGATATGTTCGCTAATATCAAAAGTGCATCGCCATTTATAATATGGCTAAAAGACTTTCCTTTACTACCAAAAAGCACTGAAGGTCCATTTTTGCCAATATTTTCACAATCTACGTGTCCATCTTTTGCGGATATTGCTATACCTAATAACGAAGAATGGGCAATGATAACCCGAAGGTATTATCCTACTAAATGCGAATTTGATGATATAACCGCGATTGTGCACGTGCCTTGGAAAAATAAAATAGAAAAGGCATTTTTTCGCGGTTCCGGCACTGGGTGCTTTTCTGATGATAGAAATCCGCGAGTTCGAGTTGCGCGAATGTCCAAAGCAAGGCCTGATATTATTGACGCGGGTATAACCCGATGTGTGCAACGGGACAAGTTAGAAGATGATGTAATTACATTCATGCATGCCGATTTCTTGGATTTTAAAATGGTTCCTGGGGTGCCAATGCCTGAATTTGGGAGGTATAAATATATATTGAACATAAAAGGCAATGGTGCTGCATATCGCCTTCCATATTTGTTTTTTATAAAAAGCACAGTGTTAATTGTTAAATCAAATTTTTCGTTATGGTTCGAACCCGCGCTTGTTCCATGGAAACATTATGTCCCCGTATGTGAAGATTTATCTGATTTACATGATATAATCGAATGGTGCAAAATGCATGATGACGAATGCAAACAAATTGCACAGAATGGCCATTCGTTTGCCAAAGAATGGTTTACTAAGAAAAACATATGTTTTTATTTACAATCAATGTTTAAATCTCTTGGACTTTGCGCCAAATAATCTGAACCCCTTCTTTACCTCGGCGCAAAATCTCAAAAATATCGCCATTTTGCGCGCCAAAATATCTGGAAACTGGATCACTGGACAAAATAATGTTCATGTGCTTTGCCTTTGCAATTGCCAATATCTTTTCGCGCTCTTCAAGATTGGTTATTAGTCTAAACTTTGGCATTAAAACATGTTCTAATAGAGGGATACTTGTATACCACGTAGTAAAAAACTGCACAGAAATGCCTTTTTCTTTCAATATTTTTTTCTCGCGTTTGTATAAATCAATAGGAACTGTAGTAGAAATTCCCGCAATCGCGTTTTGCAATAATGGAAATACTATAATAATATTATTTGCACTTATCTCATCTCCTGTTAATCGCCCTGTCAATAAATTCATGAAAATGTCATTAGTTTTATGAACAGTCAAATCTTCTTTGTGAAATAAGACACAAGTAGGAATCCCTATACGTGAGGTTAGACCAAGTATATCCAAACTTGCGATATTACTGTTATACTTAATGCTAAACTCATGCGGTGTTAATTGCAATTCTTCGTGTTTTTCTGCTGTAATTGTTTCGCGACGGTATAACATTTTTATAATCTGGGTATAACTCTTATAAAAGGTATCCATTGAATTGTTATATTATATTATAATATTATATTATTAATAAATCAATTCCATTCCATTCCGATTATAATAACCGGAATGGAATTGATTTATTAATAATATTAATTAATATTATCGTATGACTTCCACACTTTCGCTTAATATTAAACGAAAGATAAAAAAAATGGGTTTACTTATGAAATTGCCTAAAGATATTATCAAGAAAATATTATACGTTAATGAGTTTGCATATATGTCTACTAATAAATTAATTTTTTCTGATGTTATATGCGCCGCCGAATGCGGGATATGTTATTCTTCAGTATATCCAATATATTGCCACGGGTCTTGTAAAATATGCGAAGATTGCTGGACGATATACGTCAATACGACGCATAATGCAAAGAAATGCCCTATATGCGAATTATGTATAATCCCTTTAGTCTTATCTGACGCAGAATTAATGCGCGAATATATTAGATGCAAGATATATTATTGCTCATATTGCGGAAGTGCAAATAAAAAAAAAGGCAAGGAGTATAAACGGAAATGTTCCAATGAATTATGTAGAAGTCGCCCTAATAATTTATGCAAAAATAATTGCGGGTTTATTAGCCATGCCCCGGCATGTTGTGAGGCAGTTATTACATGGAATCAGGTAATAACCTCGCAAACCCCCGATGACATTTACATAAAATCAATAGCAAAGGCATGTCCTAAATGCGCGGCGTTTATTATTAAGGATAGTGAGCAATCATGTTTAAAAATGCATTGCACCTCGTGCGAATTTGTGTTTTGTTGGAAATGTCTTTCTGATTATGTTATTCATAGCGGCGATTTTTATAAATGCGACATTTATCGTGATGATAAATCCGAAATAATCAAACAAGCAATTCAGTATGAATCCGATTTTTCGGGAAACATTTTTCTCAAGAAGTATTTGCGCTTAGCACTAAACTATTTAAAACAAGAATATTATACCAATGTCGGATTTTGTAATAAATATGAGTTCAATAAATTTATTAATATAATGAATGTATTGAACCATGATTTTGAAGGATTTAAAAACACTACATCTCGATTGCAATCTCTTTATAAATTGCTTAAAAAAAATGAAAATATTTCGTTTAAGCCATACGTTCCAAAGCCACCGGATTCTATAATTTATTGGGACGCCGATTATGATCATAATAATCTATTTATTGCACATCATATGGAAAACATTTTGAATAATTCTATGTTAAACATATATTTTGATATAGGCGAAACTGAGTTAGCAACTGAACATTATTATATAAATTTTACTGAAATGACAATAGAAGATATTAATCATCCGCCTATATTCAAATATAACATAACATTGCATCTATTATCTCCGTGGAACTGCAATATATGCACGATGCATAACTTTCCTAAAGCGACGCGAGTGCAAAGGTGTTCTGTTTGCGATACAAGATATAATTCATCTACGCAAATTGCATTATAAAAGGTATTCAGTTAATTTTTGTGCAACAGTCTTGCTAATCCTGCGATTATTTATTTTGATTTCTTCTATATTCTTTGACCCATATATCTCAATTTCCGTAATTAACTCTTTCATATTTTTCCATTTTGTGCTTATTTCCTTTGCTATGGTTATAGAAAGTCCCGGAATACACGATAATTGTTGGATATAACATATTTCCGCCGTCATATTGTCTTTTTTGCATGGTTTTATTAGTGATTCATAATTAATAGATACGTCCGTGTTTTTCTTGCTTATTTTTGTGCTTATTTTTAGAATTATTTCCTTAGTGTCTGCAACATTATCAGAGTATAACAAAGCAAAATTGTCTAATGCCATTGAAACACACGCGCTCTTGCAAATAGTTGCGTTATTTGTGCAACGGCCTTCGATAATATATATTAGCCGTGGCCTGGTGCCGTTTGCGTTTATAACCGTTTTTGCACGGGCTTTTTGTTCGGTATATCTCCCATCGAGGATAGATGAGTATAAATCAGACCATGTCTTACGTTCTATAATCGCAATAATTTCTTCTTGCGATGATGGCTTGTATAATTCTTGAATTGTTTGCGTTAATGGCGCGCTTTCTTTATTTTTCTTTAATGTTATTTTTTTAATAGGCATTGGACTCGGCATTGGAATTGGACTTGGACTCGGCATTGGACTTGGAATTGGACTTGATCTTAGTATTAGATTTATATCTTCTTCTGCGGTATTTTTTCGTTTAATCCATATATCTCCAATAATTAATTGTGCCGTTTTTACATCTGGCATTATTGCACATAGTTTTAATTCACGACAATCTAATATTATTTCCATTAGAATATTATATCATGTTATTTCATAATTCAAATATAAGTTTCTTAGCATTGATACGTGCAAATATTTCATTTGGATGATATCGTTGTGATTGGACTTTGAACATATTTGAATAAATACGATATATTTCCGGCGAGGCTTCTATTATAACTATGTTATTGTCTATCACTTTAACCATTTTTTCTTTCATAGAAATCTCTAAATAAGGCATCCAACGCTCATTGTTTATTATAATAGTCCATATCATATTATTAGATACATAGCCGTCAGGGTTTGTTATTACTTTTTCAGAAAATGATGCATAATTTGCACATTTTATTTTTTCGAATTTATACACTTTGGTATAATACTCATCGTAATCGCCTTGATTACGTTTTTGGTGCAAATGAATAATTTCATGTAAAATAGTTTCTTGAACATATCTATTATTAAACCCAAACGAGGCGAATGATTGCAACGTTTTTGCCGTTAATACAATTACGTTATGCTCATTTACAATAAAGGTATACGGAAAATCCCAATCTTTACCCGCAACTGTTTTCATAAATGATATATTTTGCAAAGGAAATAATTGCGAAATAACTTCGGGGTATCCTTTTATATAGAACGACAACATGGCTTTTTCATTTGCGGTAAACTCTTCAAAATCTGAATATTCATAATTCCTCACTGACAAAGATTTTTCATAATCTGAATACCATTTAAAATGCGGTGCTTGTTTCATTATGAAATATGCAGATAATTTGGGAATAAAAATTATCGGGGTTGTCATATAAGTATAATAATAATATAATTCATAATTATTAACAATACGACATAATGAAATAAAGCAAATTAATCATTAAGAAATTAGCATTATGGATTTCGGCTACGAATTAGACAAATTTCAAAAAGACGCCATTGAAGCGATAGATCAAGGTAAAAATGTTTTAATAACCGCGCATACTGGCTCAGGAAAAACTACAATTGCTAAATATATAACATGGAAATATGTTATAACAGGCAAACGCGTTTTTTATGTTTCGCCAATTAAAGCATTATCCAACCAAATATATCATCAATTTTCTGTTGCGTTTCCTGAGATTAGTATCGGCTTAAAAACAGGTGATATTGATATAAACGAAGACGGTGCATTAATGATTATGACTGCGGAAATTTTGCGGAATTATTTATTTTCATTAGATAGGGAAAAATTCATGGCAAACGTCTCGGCAATTATTTTAGATGAAGTCCATTGGATTCAAGACGAATCGCGCGGTCATGTTTGGTTTGATATTATAAAAGAAACACAAATAAATATTGAATCATGTCCGCAACTATGTATGCTTTCGGCAACAATTGATTACTCTTTATTTACATTATGGCTTTCTTCTATATCAAAAAAAGAATTATGTGTTATTAGCACAACCCATCGCGTTGTTCCTTTGACTCATTACGTCCTTATACCAGATTCCAAGTTTGAACTAGTTGAAGTTCTAACTTCTAAAAACCATTATCAACGCCATAATGGCTATTGTTATAATCCCGCCATTTTGTCCCCATTCGTCGAATGGTTATCTTTGCAAAATCTGACGCCGGCACTGTTTTTTTGTTATAACCGCAAAGCGTGTAGTGCACATATTATGCAATTATGCAAAACAAATATTTTGACTACTATTGCGGAACAACACGAAATAGTGGCATTTTTCGATAGCATTGTCGCAAAATATGTATGTTTAGATCTACAATCTACATCGCAAATGTGGTCATTGCGCGAATGTTTGTGCAAAGGTTTTGGCTATCATCATGCGGGAATACTACCTATTTTAAAAGAAATAGTTGAAACATTATTTTCTCGTGGGCTTATTAAGGTATTGTTTGTTACCGAAACCTTTGCTGTAGGCATTAATATGCCGGCTAAAACGGTCATTTTTACATCATTACATAAAATAGGGCGGGCATTGTTTCCATCTGAATACATGCAAATGAGTGGTCGCGCAGGTCGTCGGGGAATTGACACAAAAGGAAATGTTATTATTTTGCCGTTTGATAATAATTATGATAGCATATATGAAATATTGACGGGGGCGCAAGTGCCAATTGCACCAAAGGAGAAAATAAATATACTTCGGGTTCTAAACGAAATAAGTCAAACAGAAAAAGCAGGACAAGACGCAATGCTTCGCCAAGACGCAATGCTTCGCCAAGACGCAATGAATCACAATGAAGCAATGAATCACAATGAAGAATGCCATGATATAAGTATTTTTCCCGAAAATTATGCAAATCTTCGCGGTAATAAAAAGAAAAATGTAGATATAAAAATAAGGAAGTTAGGATTTGATCCGATTGCCGAATGGATAAACAGAACAAAAAGGTCTGTTATACCAAAAAAATACATTGAAGAACATGATGTAAAGTATACCATAAACGCCTTTCTTAAGAAACATGGTTATACTTTAAATGGCTCTTTGACTGAAAAAGGCCGGCATGCCCAAAGCATCGCTGATTGCTGTGATATTATAATCTTAACAGAAATAATTTATCAAAATGTATTATACGAATTAGAGTTCCCGGAAATTTGCGCAGTATTAGCGATTTTAATAGAAGATCAATCATGCGATATATTTATCTCAAATATAATAGAATCGCGCATAAACAAAATTAAAATAATTGTGCAAGAAATATATATTGATGGCCATGATGCAATAATATGGCCTGATTCAATGTTTTGTTATCTTATATTTTTATGGGCGCATGAATGCCCTGCAATTACTTTTAAAGAACTGCGTGCAAAGATGAGTGATAATTTTTGCGAAGGAACTTTTGTTAAAAATGTTTTAAAAATGGTGGGTATACTTGAAAAATGTCTTTCTATTATTGAGGGCCTAGACTTAGACTTAGGCTTAGACTTAGGCTTAAGGTTAGATGCGTATAAAGTAATTGTTGATTATAGAAATATTTTAATACGAGGTGTTTGCATTCCCGAGTCTTTGTTTGTTAAGACATTATGACCAAGTATTAAATAAAACGGCCTCTATTACCAAACAGATAATTAAGCATTCTGCTTGACTTAGGATATTTTTCCACACGTAATTCACGAATATCTTTTTCTCGCCTATGGGTTAAATTTGATATAATATCAGGAACATCCGTGCCTTGCAATGATGCTTCGCTTTGGTCTGAAAGTATAGAACCTTCTGGCAAAATTATATCTTCTTGGGGATCTATTTCGGAAGTTGTCGTATTTATTTCTATTGGCATGTTGATAAGTTCAGGATGATCCATGATTAATGTATTTTGTATAACACTATCATCGCCCGGGATTTCTATATTAGAAACAACGCGTGTAGGCCATAAAATATTATTTCGGGAAAATCGGGGAATCGTGTTATGCTTATTTTCGTTAATGTCTAAATTAATATCAGTATCCTTCGGCATTGATATAACCTGTGATGTTTTATTTTTATACGATTTTTCTTTAGCATTGGTTATAATATCATTCATGAATGTGTTTGCACGATAAATATTTTCATTAGTTTTTAATTCAGTCATATCTGTTGCCTTAAGAATTTCTGGTGGCGAAGATTTAACGTTGTTTTCGTAATTTGTCATGGTATAACTCGGCAAAATCATACCTGTAAATAGAATACTTAGTGCAAACGTTATGCCCTTTGCACTATCACTTAAAGATGATGCAAGTAATGAAGGAACAAAAAGCAATAATAACCCTACAAATGCTGATTTCTTTTGTTTAGGTATTAAATATTTCCAATATAAGTTTACTCTATTTCTTGCATTTAAATAGTCTACATGCTTGCGCCAAAAAGTAAATAATTTCAGTATTATAATCCCAGACAGTAGTAATCCGATTAATATGTTTATCCATGAAATAGGCGAGATTGTTGTAGGCTCTTCATAATTTGAGTTCCATACTTTTGGGATTACAATAATTAGTATACCTACTATGACAAGAAATATCATTATCACAATAAACCACGTAAAAACCGTGTTAAATGTTTTCATACTCTTCTTTTTTTGACTACCATGATTTTTGGCTAAAAGTAAAAACAAAGGAATTGACGCAAACATACATAGGACAATTATAATTCTCATCCACGACGACATTTCGTCCAACAAAAAAAAGTTATATATTACAAAGGATATCAGTATTATTGCAACAACTCCTTTTTTATCAAGACGCTTTTTGTTTAATAATATTATGCCGACAATCATAAGCATGATTGGAATTACGCATTTTTTAAGAACCGATATAACATAATTTGCGTCGGCATCCCATGATATCCGCACATCAAACATAAAAGATATAAATGCGGTTATATATAACAAATATTTTAAGTTTGTTAAATCAGTATCCTTCTGTATTGCATTAATAACAAAGTCAGAATGTTCGCCCTTTATATCATCTTTTAACGAGTTTAATGTTAAAAGATTTATATTTGATAATTTGTTGTTTATCCCATGTGCATATTTTTTGATTATTTCGGAAATGGGCGCGGTGTTTATATATAAAAGGTTATAATATGTTAGCCATTCATGTTCGTCCTTTATATCTTGACTAAGCATATTTTTTGTCTCGTCTGAGTATTCATAATCATACTGATAAGGCCAATCATTAAATATCGCGGATATAACTGCGCTATTACGTGATTCATAATGCAACCCGCAAGTTTCGCATATAAGGGATACATATTTCGTATGACATTGAACACATTCTGCTTCCCCATCGCAAAATTTAGCAATTAACGCAATAGAAAATGCGGTTTCGTTTTGTTCTCTAATTATATCTAATTTTTGTTTAGAAAATTGCTGTCCATTATATTCAAAATAGTTTTTTTTACATATTATAATATCTCCGAATAATGGCCATTTTTTGTTTCTTGTAATGGCATCATTTGCACTAGTATAATCCAATCTTATAGATCCTGGCATAATCTCCAAATTCAAAATGTCTTTTTTGTTTGTTATACATATTTTTTTAAAAAAAAACAGGTATTTGTTTAAATCTTCATATGCCATTATACCACAATATAATAACATTTAATATAATGTTTTTGCTATTGTTAATTCGCGGGTTAGTATAGATTCAGGAATAAGTTCTTGGGCGAATAAAATGTATTCTGCTTTTGTTTTTGACTGATATATTTTTTTCATTATTACTTGCACATTCATTTCATTATTGAATTTTTTGCTTAACTTGGCAATATTGTTATACTTACATATGGCATCAGTGTCTGTCTTATTTATCTTAATATCATACATTATATTTTCATTATTTATGATATCGTCTTCTATTGGTTCTAATATATTTTGCACCTCTGGAATATCAACGTATTGATCTTTAGTATCATGTGGCCCTGCAATACGAAACAATTCCAAAAGGTATTCTATACAATGCATCTTTTGGGCTAATTCTATATCTTGTTCTTTTGTTATATTTATATTTATATTTATGTAATCCCAAAGGGCGCGCATCTTAGATGAAAACGCTAATGAAATAGGCGCAGATAATAGTGGCAATCCTATTGCATAAGGATAACTTGATGAGGATTTGAATGCGCCCATCGCACCAAACGCACCAAATGCTACGACTCCCATTGTGCCAAATAATATCGGTTTAATGAATTTTCTCGAAAATGGTGTTTTAACAAACATAGTCTTTTTAGATATTATTGTATAAAAAATCGCAATTAATGATAATAGAATCATAGTATTAACCGCATTCTCAGAAGAGGACGGGTCAGACAAAGCACCTAATTGAGATAAACCTAATATTAATATTATCACTGCTATGAAATATTTAAGCGGATATTTAGTGTTTATACTAATTTTTAGTCCAATAAAATATATTACTAATAATATCGCTAAATAGGGAATTTTAGTTGTAGATAGTCCTGCATAACAAATCCATACTACTAAAAGCGCAACGCCTTCTATAACTCCTTCTTCTCTATTTATAACTAATTTAATCAAGTATACTAGTATAATAACAATTCCTACTATCAGTATCCCTAAATTACTATGGTCTTTTATTTTAATTATTATGATTAATATAATAACCGCAATAGGAACTAACCAATTTAATCCGATCATAACTCCCTTCGGGATTTTTTTATGTAGTTTACCTCTGCTTATATAAAACAATGCGCCGATTATTATGCTAATAATTGCAACTTTATCCCATATGTTCGCGCCATCTGTTGTTATTAACAAATAACATAATAACAATGCGATTAGTTTTATCGTCGCCGAATAAATAAAACTAATATTATTTTCTGTTATTTTATCAGTTTCTTTTTTATTGGCCTCTTTGATCAATTTGTCCATGGTTCTAATTTTATTTGGTTCGTATTTTGTTATATCTAACATGTATGCCTTTATTTGGTCAAAATTATTCTCTGAATATAAGTAATAATAGATATGTAAAAGGGCTTTTCTTAATTTTTCATCATACGATGGATTATGACTGCGATAATTTTTTATTATTAGGTAATAATCAACATTGTCGATGGTGTCGTCGTTTGGATCAATTTCTGATATATCTTCTTCGGTTCTGCTTTCTTCTTCGGATAGAATTTGTTTTATTGTTTCGGGTTTGCCAATATCTTTTAAATATTTCTCATATTTGGCTTTCGTTTTTGCTTCTTTGTTCGCATCTGCTTCGTTTATTTTATTTAGTATAATATTTCGTATATAAGGCATAACTGCGACGCCTTTTTTTGATTGCAAATATTTAACTAAAACTTCATCAAGTTTTGCAATGTCGTTATGAACATGCTCTAATTTGGTTGCATTATTTAATGCATTAATCATATCTTCGTTTTGGTCTTTAATTATTTTCTTAAATTCATCATCTAATAAATCCAACCATTCGCGATAAATATCCCATTCGTTTTTATATTTATTATCAACTTCATTGTTTTTTGGCAAGTTCAACGCTTCATCATTAATCAAATATTTTTCGATATTTTCTAATATGTTATATTTTTTTAATAGGGTATAATTATAATCACCATTATTTTCATTAATAATTTGAGAAGATAATAAAGTATAACATAAAGACCGCTTTGGCAATCCACATATTTCGCAATTGCGCCATGCATCCATGCTTCGAGTATTACATAATTCGCATTTTGTTACTGGTCTATCTTTTGTTTGCTTGGCAAATTCAATAAACTCATCATCGGTTTTCGCTATCTGTGCGCGTTTTATAAGCAAGTAGTCATTTTCATTATAATCTTCAGTTTTAATAATTTTTTTATAACTTTTTAGTATGCCGTTTTTATAACGCAGGTAGTCAATAACACTATTATTAAAAACTTTTTTTATATATTTTTGTGATTCTGGCGCCAATATTATATCATCACATAATAGGTATTCGAACCTTAGCGTAGAATTAATATGTGTTCTATTTTTAGCACTATGCGAAAAATATTTTATAGTAATAAAATCGGTAATAAGGTATACCGTATTAGGAATACTAAAAATATTTTTTATAGGTTTTTCTGTTATGTTTAAGGGTAATGTTGCAAACATTAATGTATCAGATGTTATACTATAAGGATACTCAATTTCATCTATATAAGAATAACCGGCATACTTTATATCTAACTTAATTTGGGCCTCATCTATAACATTAGTATAATCGATAAATATCAAATATTTAACTTTATTATTATAAATTCCCCCATGATATTTATCTTCTATATCCGCTTTTGTATTATTTAAATATGGAAATAACTCTGGGATTGTTGGAATTGTCTGAATTGTTGGAATTGTCATGCCCGCATTATGCGTTAAGGTGCAATTTAATTTTAATAATTGGCCAGTATCTTTACGTTTAATTATTGACCTCTTTGACCCAAAGATTGATTTTATATTAATAGAATACTTTGTTTCATGGGCGTTTTTCATCCAACAACGCCTCATTGCCATTAAAAAATCATAAGTATCGAGTTTATGATATAATTCTATAAACTCTGCCAAATAATTTTTGTGATATAATCGTGCATATTGTTTATTGAATGACAAAGGATGCACTTGGCGACTGCATACCGATCGCATTACATCATATTTATTTGGGCTAGGTTGAAATTTGAAAGTATCGCCTGGGTTAATATCTTTATTTAATATATTTATGTATACCAAATAATTATCCAAATCTGTATTTCCCGATAACGTCTTATTTGGTAATGCATTAATGCATACTTTATCTTTAGTATCATTTACTTTTAACATAAAGTTAGTTCCCTTTGTTAATTCATCTAAACATACGTAATGTTTGGATATAATGTCTGTTTTTTGTAATGTGCGTAAATTTTGCTCTTCTGCCAATACATTAATGTATGCCAACTGGTTATTTTTATATAAATCAAATATTTTTGTTAATGGTTTATCATTCATATAATAAAATATATATATAATATTATATATTATAATGTTTGACTATAAAAAATTATATAAGTTCCTTCTTGAAGGCTTTGCTGTCGCAATATCTGCTTATTTTATACTTGGTAGGCAAAAAGCAGGATATAAAGAAATAATTGTTATTGGTTTGACTGCTGCCGCCGCATTTGCGATATTAGACAGGCATAGCACTGTTTTAGCGTCTGGAATCCGCCAAGGAAGCGGTTTTGGTATAGGGTGGAATATGGTAGGTGGTAATGCTTCTACCCAAACTGAAAACGCTAAACAGAATGAAGTAAATGACGCTGAAACTGCGTCTACAAACGAAACTGCTTCGACTGGATCGGGGTCTTCGACTTCGACTGGAACTGGATTGGGGTCTTCGGCTGAAACTGGATCTACGTCTTCGACTGGAACTGGATCTACATCTTCATCTACATCTTCATCTACATCTTCATCTTCATCTTCATCTTCATCTTCGTCGGGGTCTTCTTCGTCTTCATCCGATGAGTCAGACGATGAAGAAACCGACAGTCAAAGCGATGATGATGATGAAGATGATGGTTTAGATATGTTCAAAAAAAAATTAAATAACGGAATATCCAAGACTACGGATAAACTTATTACATTATTCAAATAATTCATGAATTTCATAATTGAAAATTATTATAACATAATATAATTATCAATTATGACGCATAACATTCCATGGATCGAGAAATACCGCGCCAAGAACTTATGCGATATTATAAACCATGATTCTCATATAATGGTTATACAAAACTTAATTGAGAAAAAATCATTCATAAATATGTTGTTTTATGGCGAGCCCGGAACAGGAAAAACATCAATGATTCTTGCCATTGCTCGATGTTTATACGGAGATGATGATTATAAGTCGTATATAAAAGAGATTAATGCCTCGAGCGATAAAGGTATTGATGTTATTAGGACAGAGGTTAAAGACTATGTCAAACTAAAATCTAAAAAAATAAAACTTGTTATTTTAGATGAGATAGACGCCATGAGTGTAGACGCACAAGGCGCGTTGCGCGGAATTATTGACGATTATTCGCGTTATAATCGGTTTTGTCTTATATGCAATAATATCGAAAAAATAATTCCTGCATTAAAATCGCGGTGTCTTGCATTTAATTTTGCGCGACCGAGCCCGGAATTAATTTTTAGTAAATTAAAAAGTATAACCGAATTAGAAAGCATAAATATTAATGATGAGGCAATAATGACACTTGCATCATCAAATAAAGACTTGCGTCAATTAATTAATTTATTGCAAGCGATTAGTGGATTATATGAATCAGAACTAATTGATGATGATAAAATGAAAAAATTTTTAGGTATTAATATAGAATGTTATGATAGGTTATACCATAATTTGATAACAGGAACATTTGAAGAAAACTGGACATTGTTCATAACTGAACTTAAAACCAATGGTTTAGATTTTTTGCAATTCGTTTCATACGTGTTTAATGCGGTTATACTAGTCAAAATTTCAAATGCACCTTTTTTGTTAAATAACCTTGCAAAGATAGAATACCGTGTTAAAAATGGCGGCGATATCGAGATAAATATGGCTTATTTAATCAGCATTTTTATTAAGGCATAAATATTTATATCTTAATAATAAATTAATTAATATATGTTATATGGCATTTAAATCTTATCCTTTGATAACATCTAAACATTTTTATCAAGAAAATTTTGCCAAAAAAGAGTTTTTTAAAACACGGTTTGAAAACCGTTTTATTAATCGCGATCCAGAGGAAGTTTGCAATCCCACTGAGTTTAAATTAGAAAAACACCAAGAATTTGCGCGGAATTTTATTTCACCAGAAACACCGTATAACGGAATACTTCTTTTTTATGGCACAGGAGTCGGTAAAACATGCGCGGCAATGAGTATAACAGAAGGGTTAAAACCGCACATTAGCAAGATGAACAAAAAAACATATATTATTGCACCTGAAAGTATTCAACGCAATTTTATGAACGAGTTATACTCTAAAAAGAAGGCAAATCGCGAAATTGCACTACATAGCCCGCCGGGTAGTTATCAGTGTGTAGGTAATACGTATCATATATCATCGAATATAATTCCGGATGAGGAATACCGCATGAAGAAGATTAGAGCGAATATTAAAAAACATTATGAATTCTTCGGAACAATGGAGTTTGCTAACTACATTGACATAAAATTAAAACGTAGGCAAGGTATGTCAATGAAGGCAATCGCCGAAAAATTTGCGGATAGTATAATTGTTATTGATGAAGCACATAATATAACTGGCAAAGGTAAGAGTATGAAAATGGAAAAAAAGAATAAAACTAACGAGGATGAAGGCCAAGGCCATGATCACGATGATGTAAATGAAGATATAAGCGAAGGCGAAGGCAAAGGTAAAGGCGAAGGCGAAGATGAAGCCGACGACGAAGATGACGACGAAGATCTTTCTGATATTTACGATAATGAGTTAGATATAATAAAGAAAAAAAAGAATGAAATATCTGACCGTTCAATATTAAGTGTGCTTCTTGATTTAGTGCGCGAATGTAGGAAAATAGGTAGAAATTTAAAAATAATTTTGCTATCTGCAACGCCAATGAAGGATAATTATACCGAATTGGCTGATTTATTAGAATTGTTAAACTTAAACGATGGGGTTATAGTAGATAGAAAGAAGTTAAACCCTACTGAAAACACTATAAACTATGAATACCTAACCTCTTTGGCAAAGGGCTACATTTCATATGTTCGCGGAAACGACCCCGTTTCATTTCCGCGATACATAAGCCCTCCACATAACGAATTATATCAACCTAACCCAATGTTTTATTATGATATAAATAACAAAGGCACACCTGATTATTCTATATTTGTAGATGAAAACAAAAAGTATAAATACATGTTCGATTTATATCGCGCACCTATGAGCATATATCAGTTTAAAATTTTGATTAAACTAAAAGAAATGATTGAATCTAAGAAAATAGCGGATGCTATTTATACCAATAGCAAACAGTTATTGTCATTTGCGTTTCCATATGAACACGATATTATTGAGATTATTTATAACTCTACATTCCCATTAGAACAAAACATACATAAACTATATGGAAACGAAGGCTTTAAAAATTGCTTCAATCAGAAGATATTTAAGTATGATGTTGTAGATGAAGATGGAAACATAAAACCGAAACGCGAAATTGTCTATGAGTATAAAAGAAACATTTATGATTTATACGGCAATTTTTTGATGTTGGAAAACAACATTAAACCTGATTACAATTTAAGTATGTTTTCCACAAAATTCGCGAAAGTAATTGAAAACATTAATAGTGTAGAAGGCGTCTGTTTCTGTTCAAACGAAAACGAAGAAGGCGGGGCTGTATTACTCGCATTAGCATTAGAATCTAATGGGTTTATTAAGTATTCCGACAAGATTGTATACGATAAAAATGGTTTACCTGCTAATTTATCAGTTATAAAAACAAGTCATTTATTTTCGTTTAAATCCCCGCCTAATAATTTTAGATGCGCTATATGCGGGTTGTTGTATCCAGAATGTATTAAAAACAAAAAGGTGATCCATCAATTTAAACAAGCAACATATATTATTAAAACCGGCAAAATTAAAAATGCGTCTGATATTGAAAACATGACTAACATTAAAAACAAACAAGGCCATTTGGTTAAGGTATTAATAGGCACGAAGGTAACAAACGAAGGCATTGATTTGAAATGGATACGTCAAATACATATTATTTCGCCTTGGTATAACAATACCAAAATATATCAAATTATAGGGCGTGGCATTCGGTATTGTTCTCATATCGATTTAGAACCAGAAAACAGAACTGTTTGTGTTTATAAGTATACCTCGGGCCCACCAGATGTAATTTTGCAACCGTCGAAAATTCCTATTTATGACATTATACTCAATCATAATCATCCTGTATTAAAAAAATGCAAAGATTTTGATGCCGAACTTAGTATAACTCCCGCAATAAATAAGTTAAATGTTTCTGATTATAACATGGGAATTACAATGCGCCATTTGCTTACAGAAACAACTGATGAACTAATTTATAAAATGACCGCATTAAAGGATGTGCAAGTTAAAAAGGTTGAACGTATTCTAAAAACAGTCGCGGTAGATTGCGAATTAAACAAAAATGTAAACTATAACGAACATTTAGATATAGATTATTCGCGTGAATGCGAATTTGGCCCATGTAGATATCAATGTGTTGGATTCATAGACAACCCCGTTAAATATTATGAAATATGGCTTGATTTAATAGATAATAAAATTAAATGTCCTATTGCGTTTAACTCTGCAAAATGGCAATCATACTTATCAGAGCGCAATTTGCCTCAAATAATAAAAATATATGAGCATCTATCTTTGCCGAAATTATTTATTGGCATACAAGAATTATGCGATATTTTAGTTAATAAAGGTGCGTCATTGGTTAAAAACATATGCACGTATTCAGTTCCAATTGTTGAACAAGATATAAGCACGTATAACATTCATTTTGCGCAACCTCAAATAAACAAGGCTTTGCAATACATTGCGCAACTATTTCAACATAATATTGCTTTACAAGAAATTGACATTATTAGTTTAGTTCTCAAAAAAGATAGTCTGATAGATAAGGAATTTATTCGGTCTGCATTAGATCAACTGGTTGGCAATCCGCCTATTATTCCGTCTAAAGAAATACGCGATAAATATAATAGGCCTGGAGTAATAATATACATTAACGGATACTACATTTTTCAACCCAATATATTTGCCGGTCAAACTGATTTGCCGTTGTTTTATAAATCAACGCCGGTCATGTATAAACCAGAATACTTATCAACAAGTAATGCTTTCGCCAAAAATGTATTAAGTAAAAAATCACAAATGGTTAATGATGCAAATATCGACAAGATGTATGAACATTGCATAAATATATTAGAAACCAAGTATTCAAAAAACAGCCTTATATCAGAACTTGTTCAAACCGCTAAGATAAGGTATTACTTAGATTTTAATACGATACCGACACAAGAGTTTTTCTTTAAAAAGGTTATAATCGATAAATATAGTAATACTAATACTTCGAATAATATAACCGTGCTATGCAAATTGCTTATAGAATACTATTTGGCGCTCAACCTAATTATGGTTCATTTGGGTGCAATTTATTCCTTTATGAATCCGGTGCAAGTTTATAAATTTGACGAAACTAAAGGCGGGATTAAATGGGTTAAAATATATCTTGAAGACAACGATGAAATATTGCAAGCATATCATCGCAAAAGGTTGTTGCCGGTATATACCATTTACGGCTTTATTGCAGAGTCTAACTCAAAAAATCCTCGAAGCAAGGTTATAAACAGTTATACAACAAATAGTTATAACCGCACAACTGAAACATTGGAGCGCATGGCTTCATATATGCAATCTGACGATAACATGTTAGACATGAAATTTAAAATAAATGACAAAAGCAATGAGCAACAGGTCACCACACATTACGGCAAACCTTCTAAAAAGTCTTATAAAATAGGGCTTAATTGTTTGCAAAATGCGACTACTGCGGCAAAGGCGATGTTAATTAAGTTAAAATTAATGTTTTCTGATATTAATGCCACTATCGAATATAAAAATGAAGTAATAAACGAAACCCTTTTTAAAAGTATAAAAACATTGTCTGAATGCGACCAAATAGCAATTGCTTTGAAGATTTTAGACATAATTAAGTATAAAAACGCCCGATGGTTTCTGTCGCCTTTTGACACTGAATACTTTATTCCGATTAAAAACAATTTAGGGATTATATCATGATCAAAATATGGCGAAATGTAATATGTCATTACATTCCGATTTAAAAATATAGATATAATATAGCATATTATAATGGCCGAAGTTAAAAAGAGAGGCAGGCCACCTAAAAAGGAAATTAAGGTTAATTATGCCGATATTTATTCATACGATATGAATCAAAATAATGGGCGTATTAATGTTGGTATTAACCCGGCTTTGGTAAAATGTAATTATGCAGATTTAGACACCGAACTATCAAAAAAAACTAAATCTAAAAATAAATCTCCGTGTGCGCGGGAAGAAATGAAATCTTTTGTTTTGAACGTAAACTCAAATTCAACCTCTCGTATAAAAAAACCCGAACCGCATGATTCAAAAAATGATGCTAAAATATTAAACAATATTATACTTCACTTGAAAATTTCTAAGGAAAAAATAGAACTAATAGAAAAAAACATTAAAATGGGTGGCGCATCGTTTGCCGTAAATCCGCAAAAAGTGCTTGGTTATAATAGCGATGGTATTTTATCGCAATCATCTTATTATAACCAGGTTAATATGTTTGATCAGCCTAATATTATAATAGATTATAATATTGACAATTTAAATGCAAGGGAACATGCAAGGGAACATGCAAGGGAACAAGGACAAGGACCAGGACAATCGCGCGAACAAACAAGAGAAGAAGAACAAGATGAAGGAAAAAGACAATCGCATATATTAAAAATCGCAAAGACACCATCTGTTTCATTTGATAAAAATACTCCAAAAAATAATAGTTATGAAAATATTAACAATTTACTTATTAACACTGGAGTTAATTATGTTATACACAAAATAATGGCCGATTTTCATTCAGGAAACAAGACAGATAAAGAAGATATTGGTGCGACTCCATGCGTAGGTATTGATGTTTGCGCCGGCACATGGCCAAAATCTACAAGTTATTGTTGTTGGTATTGTTGTCATCCTTTTACAGAAACACCGGTAGGCATTCCGGAAAAGATTATTATAGAAAATAATAACATATGCTTTGAACTTGCGGGTAATTTTTGTAGTTATAACTGCGCGTATTCTTATATAAATCCCCAAAGTGCCGATGATTTGGCCGGGATTAATATAAGCATTGATTATGTGCATTCTGACGATAAATCAAACAAGATTCAGTTGTTAGAATTGTTATGTAGTCTTGAATGCAATACCACCTTTTTAAAAAAAATAAAACCGGCGCCACCGCGTTTAGCATTAAATACCTTTGGCGGACCATTAGATATTATTGCTTTTCGCGATAATTTTAATTTGCATACTGATTTTCATATTTTTAAGTATCCTGTAGTTCCAATAACTTATTCTCTTGGGGAGTTAAAAACGAGCACCAAAGCACAAGTTTCATCTGTTGATTATACTGGCATCGAATATATTTGCAAATTATGGGAAAATAAATGCAACAATAAAAGCAATTCGTATTCGTTTAAATAACGGCTTTTTTATTTATGTAGTTATCTATAATATATGTATTGCGAGGATTTGATTGTATATGTGTTTTCTTTAACAAAACATATATATCATCACCGGAATTAATTATGTATTGATTCGGTAGACTTGCTATATGTTTGTTTAATTTTACGATGTCATCGCGTTCTATACAAATTAATTTGTAATGTTTCCGACAAAATGACACTATAAACTCATAAATCTCGTCGATTTGTGCAAATGTTTGCGTTGAGGTTATATTTATTTTTCCGCTATTAAAAAAAATGATTTCCATCTTCTTTTGCGTTTCAGACGAAGATTGAAATTGCGCTTTTATTCCCGGATAAATATTCTCATCATAATAAATATTTTTAATGCAAGGATCTTCTTTGAGCAATTCATATATGACATTTTTCTTTATTGAAAACCCGCAACTCATACGACTATTAATATTTAGTATATTAATATTGGCATGGTTTATTGTTATAATTTCTTCATTTCCTATATACGATGGAAACATATTGCCTAATTTATTCAATAAAATTTTATATATATATTCAGGCAATATGTCTATATCTTTTATTGCTTCTATCGGATAGTATGCTTTGATCGCATATAAGCGGGTATAAATCTTTTTGTAAATATCGTAATTATCTGCATTACATAGTTCATTTATTTTAGTTTCAATGATTTCATTGTTTAAAATCATAAACTCAAGGATGATTTTAATGTATTCTTTATTAAATATGACTTCTTTCTTTATTACATCAGATATTAATGCAGAGTTAAACTTATGCGTCTTAATGTCGTTATTATAATCACATATTGTTTGTAAACAATACAATCTTTCGGTTATTATGCTAAGCGCAAATTTAATTTGTTCTATATCAGTGCATCCTGTAAAAATAATTTTGCCATTATTAAACAACTTTGCATTGATTAGTTTAATTCCATCATGAACATCATCAATCCGCCATTTACATGCGATTATAAGTGTGCATTGGTTTTTAAAGTCTTTTGACTTTGCATTATTTCGCGCCATGTTTTTATTGAGTTTTATTTTGATGTTGCCACGGATTTTATTGTCGCATTTGATACCTACAATATATTGGTCGAGTATAATACCGTGTAATACTTTCAAGTTTATAAACTTTCCAAGGTTATAACCTACGGTCATGGTTACCATTTGTATCTTTGACGGTATAGGCATATCAGTCATGTTGATGTTCTTATTTATAATATATAATAATTATATTTCAGTTATAATATATGAGAACCTGTTATATAATTCCTAATAATTGGACCATAATCGTGTTATTTGCATATATTTGGGCAAGTATACCTGCAAGTATGCTATTATCAAAAGATTCCTCTAATGGATATTTATGGGGTATAATTGGCACAACTATTTTTTTGTTTATTTATTTCATTATTGGTAACCCTACTAAACATGATGAAACAATATTAAGAATAATTTCGTTTTTTATACTAGCCTTTTTAATAATTATGGGATTTTTTTCTTATTTAATGAAGTAATAATTATATTATAATAAATATAATAATTATTATTATAATATAATGCATCATCAAGATTGCGCAATCTTGTTGATTTTTGTATGTGCGGTTGCAGTTACAAGCATATTTCTTCTTGTTCGTTTTAAAAAAAGAGACCATTTTACCGGCGCAATATGCCCTAAAATAAGTTATGCTTCCGGAAAATATGTTCTTAGTTATAACGACAACTCTTTGAAGACGTTTCAAAGTAAAGACGACGCAATCGAAGCGTGGAAATTTGCGATTCAACAGGATTTATCATTGCTTTCGTGTTCATTGGAAGCAAGTTTTGATTTTAACTCTTGTGATTTATCGTCGGCAAATTTAAGATATAATGGTGGCAAATATGTTTTGGAACTTAACACTAATACCGGCAACTCTATCGTGCAGAATTATGATGATAAAGATTCTGCATTAGAAGCATGGAAATTTATTACTGTAGATAATCCTAATATAACTAACTGTTTCTTGAATGACTTAAGCGCTAACCCTGCACAAACTAATGCGACAATGGCGCAAACTAATGCGACAATTGCGCAAATTAGCGCGAATGTTGCACAAAACAATACGACTATGGCGCAAAACAATACGACTGTTGCGCAAAACAATGCGCAAAATAATGCGACTGTTGCGCAAAATAATGCGACTATGGCGCAAAACAATGCGCAAAATAATGCGCAAAATAATGCGACTGTTGCGCAAAACAACACACAAAATAATGCGACTGTTGCGCAAAATAATGCGACTATGGCGCAAAACAATGCGCAAAATAATGCGACTATGGCGCAAAATAATGCGACTGGCGCGCAGAACATTGCGAATGTTTCGCAAACTCCCGCGACAATAGTGCAAAGTAATGATGTTTTGATTGGTCAAAGTGGTATAACCGACCAGTTGCAAATAATTAATAAAAGACTTCTACGCCAAGACACATTACAAAAATCAGATAGTATAAAACTAAATAAACTATTAGATTTATTTAACAAAAATATTAATACTATCAATGAGAAAAATGCCCGACTTAAATATGCAACCGGTTTGCAACAAGATCATATTGCTAATGTTGCAGAATTATCTAATCAGTTAAACAACACCGCGCCGATGCAAACTCAAACTCAAACCAACGATATATCACAGGCGCAAAAAATGGGCACCGTAATGCAAGGTCAAACATTAATGAAATCAAACGCAACAAATAATAAGCCGGTGTTTAATTATACCAAAGAAGAAATTAAAGTCCTTGGTCGAAAACTAAACGAAAGCCAATTAAAGATTGCGGAAAACGACATTATGATATGGACATTATCTAATGAGTTAAAACGCGCAAGAGAAGAGTTGCAGAATGATAAAGTAATAATAGAAGATATAGAAAAGAAAATGGCAGATGGTTCAGGACAAAATAATGACACAAAGAAATTAGCGGAATGCTTATATAAATATAGACATGAATGCCCAAAATCGGATCCAAGGCCGTTATATTCCCCTACTTATCCGGTAAACGTAATGGAAATAGAGCGTCAGGGCCATAATTCTATACTAACTGCACCAATTACATAATTTAATACTAAAGTTATTTATTTAAATAATGAAAGATAAATTTTATGGATTTATTGCCGGCTTTATTTATTGCGATAGTTCAATAAATACAAAGAAGCGCGGATATTCAGATAATGTGGCAATATTTCTTGCAATAATGGATTGTTTTACGCGTCAGGAAGTGTCTCCTTTGTCCATAATGCAAGAAATAGAGCGGTGTTATGAAGAAAAAAATAAATATTTGTATTCGTCTGCCGTTTCGCATAATACAGTAAAACCAAGTCTTGCAATTGCACTGCGCAAATTTAAAATATCTGGCGAAGTTGTGCCATCAACTAATATGGACATGTCAGCGGATGTTATATTTCGTGGTATAATCCCTCCGTTATTGCAAAGATTTACGAATTTAGCAAATGCAGATGTCATTGTTTCACTGACGCATGGCGCACCAATGACAATGTATTACATTATTTTTATAACCGATTTTTGCAAATTAATTTTTGATGGTGTTCAAAAGAAAGGTTTGCAAAAATTTGCAAACGGGCGCGGTTTTATTAATGAAATATTAGATATTCCCGTTCATTGCAACTCTTCTATTGAAATAGGTGAAACAATTCGTCAAGCATTACATATGTTTTTTATAACCGACGGGGTTGTTGATGTTAAAACAAATCAAATGTCAAATGGGTTATATGGTATGTTTGCAGGAAGTTATTATGGTTTTAAATATTTACATGAAAACAATTTAGTAAAAATTGATGCGGATATTATGGACTTAATAGGGCGGAATTATTCTGATTAATAATTCTGGAAATTATGTCGGGACATTCGGAATATATTTTATAGATATAACTATGTTCAGGTTCTACTATTATGCAAGTTATACGAGTTTCCCCGTTCATACATTCTATTTCGGTTTGTATTGTTTTTCTGATAATCTTTCCATTAAGCCTAAATATCGATTTAGGCTTAATCGTAGGAGTAATAATGTAGCCATTAGTTAGATGGCGCGAATAATGTAATATTTCTGAATAGTATTCTTTGGTATGCATTGTTAAATTTATTCTTAATATTCGGTTGTCATTGGTGTGCCAATACTGCACTTCTTGTTTTGATATAATACTCGAATTGTTCATAATGTTCATTAATTGTTCATATGAGACATTATGGTCAATTATATTTTTCGAGATATGGATTGCCGGGATGTAATAACTCATAATTATATAATAATATATTATTATATAATCAATTACATTATAATTATGACAACTATATTCCCCTACGAAGATGATCTAATTGCCATGATTCCAGAAATGTTGCAGACTCCGACAGTTCCTGATCATGCCGCGATAATTATGCGGTTATACACGAGTTATTCGCGAGAATCTGATAATGCTAAAATATTGCAAGGGATAAAATGGATGTCTTCGGGAAACAAAAAAGCGGGGTTTAATGAACGATATGCAGATTTGATTGAGGATTACAAAATGGCAAGGGATCGGATTTTCACTAAAGTTAGCAAGATTGGCAGTCCTATTGTGTTTGATGATGCGAGGGTTACAACTATTACTGACATATCTGTTGATAACAAATTAAAGGAAATTATGAAACTAATTAACAAACATGATCCAAGCAAAGTCATATTTAATTTTATAAGCATTTATGTTGCACATAAATTTTCTGGGGTTGATGACGCTTTTGGTAAGGTATTATTTGCGGATTTTGAGGGGTTGGTGTAATATATTTATTAGGTATAAATAAAAAGTTATAATTATGTTAATTGCTTATATTTTAATATGTTATATAATATAAGCAATTAATTAAGATTAGATTGGCGAGTGTGTTTAGTTAGGAATATATTATTTTAAAAATATACAAAAGTTCTATTTTATATATTTTTAAAATAATGTAATAAAATATAGATTTATATTAATAACTATTTAATATATAAAAGTATAATATGACGTATTCCGAAACAAAAAAAAAATATAGCAAAATTCTAGCTATATTAGAAAATATAAGCTACAGTTCTGATAAAAAAATTGTAGGGATTAATGATGATTATGATTATACCATAATAAAATCTACAATAACTGAATCCAAAAAAACACGTCATGCCCTTATAGAAGGAAATGCGGATAAAATAGCTAAAAATATTCAAGATTTAGCTAATATTGCCACAAAATATTCTGCTAAATCAGTGTTTATTGCTGCACACATTGATGATATAAGAGATACTACTATTGAAGATATTATTGATGAGCTTACAGATAACATAAAATCCATAATAAATTTTATTATGGATGAACCTGCACCTGCAGGTGCATCTGCAGATCCTGTTGTAGCTCCGCCAGCTGCTCCCATACCAGCCCTCTCACCAGCCATACCAGCCCTCTCACCAGCCAAACCAGAACCCTCATCGCCTAAAACAACGCCAGCCCCAACGCCAACCCCAGAACCCGCCCCCATATCCGCAGATGGCCCGAGCACAAATATTTCTGATTTGTTAGAAGTATTCAAAAAAACATTTCAACATGGAACAACGCGGTTGTCTGTTCCGGATGGCCTGACTCCTGAAGACAAAGAGTTATACCTATATTCTATTTATTCCTTTTATGCAGACAACAAAATATATTTAAAAGAATATCACAAAACAGTCGCGAGACTACTTTTTTTGTTGCAATTAGATAGTGTTCCATGGGATGATCTTACATTAGATCTACTTGGCGAGATTGTTCAGATAGATATGAGTGAATTGTTTAAATATTCTGGTTATTTGCTTACGTTTGAAGAATATTCAAGATCATCTGACCATTATTACCTTAAAAAGAAGTTAACCAAATTTGACTATTTCAACCATTTTAACGAAAGATATGACGCCATTAATGCAATAGCAAAAGATAAAAAAGAGATAAAAACGCATTCCGCATTTATTTATAACATGATTTTACATAATTTGAATATAGTTTCGCACCCAATTCGCGCCATTATTGAGAAAGAGTCTTACTTATTCCTTGAATTGGCGAGTTTGACTGATACAAAAATGTTGCCGACTTATGACTTGCAAGTCGCAATTTTTCTATATGATTTTTGCAGTATAAATTCCGTTGAAGGGTTTATAGACAAGCACGAAATTTATTCAAGAATATTAGCAAGGCAAAACGAAATAGACGCGGTTGAACGGAATAGACGTTCTACGGAATTGCGTAGAGAAAGAGAGGCGAAAGATATTAGGGAAGCAAAGGAAAAGGCTGATGCGGCTGCGAAGGTAGTAAAAGAAAAAGAAGATGCAAAAGAAGCAGAACTACATACGGAACATGGCGCAACAACAATAAACAGCATACCTGACATTAGCGCCATCGATTCGACAATTGCTTCTGATCCGCTTGAAGACATGAATGTAAGTCTCTCTGAGTCTTTGGTTAATACTAGGGATACGCATATTGAGACGGTTGGGAGTAGATCCCGCGAAGAACAAAGGGCGCGCGCCCTTGCAGCTGCAACAGGAGTCGTATATGTTCCGCCGCCGCGTGACCCAAACGAGCCAATGCCACACGAAGTAATTTTTCCAGGAACATTATACGATTATGCCGAGTTTGATCCTGAGCATGATCAGGCTGAACTCATAGCAGCACGTGCACATAACCAGGCTATACTCGCATCGCCGTCGAATGTAGTAGAAGAAGAAGTTTTAGGTAATAAAGTTTTAATGTCTACAAAAGAAATTGATACACTTCAAGATATTGATCTCCCATATGATGAAGAGATAATTGATGTAGAAAATAAATTATATGAATTTCATGCGCCATTTCCCGATGAATCTCTTGCGCCAAGAATTTCAGAACATGATGTTTTCCAAGATAGCAATTTAGGCCATGATGTAATGCCAGAGACTGTCATCCTCGAGAATGACACATCGGAATTGCCAGAAGTTGATGTTCCTGATGTAATAAATGAAGATCCAACAGAAGATATTGAAACTCCTAACGTCGACGAATTGCAGATTCAAAATTATTCCTTGGATACATTTATTGAAGAGATACTCGCAGATCGAGGAAATGTTCAAGCTATAACCGCGAAATATCGCACATTTGGCATTATTCCTTAATAAAATCAACTAATTCTTGCGGAAATTCTTCTTGAGAATTTGTTTCTATAAGTCTAAACTCATGATGTTTAGTTTCTGAAATGCAAGTAAGCATCTGTTTCATTTTATTAGATTTTAAAAGATGAGGGCAATCACGAGGCATAATTAATATCCAACATATTTTCATCACATCTTCGCTAGCAGTATTAAATATATTTTGAAGTGCAAAATATAATGATTGCGCTATTTCAACATCATCTTGTATTATATTGATACATAATACTGTCATTGTTATCTCTTTTTTAAAAAAGATGCATTTTCCTGGCATAATTAAATGACCTACAACCACATCAATTCCTGATAATTTAATACGTCGTTGAACCGCATTCTGCTTAAGAATTAATATTGTCATTTATTAATTGATTTATTAATATTATTAATATATATTATTAATGGAAATCAATAACATTACAGATGATATTATGTGCGGAAAATATTTAACAGAAGAGTTTGTAATCTTTTTACAAGAAACCCCTATTGAACTTATACTAATAAATCAAAAAACAGACGAAGATGAGGCAAAGGTTATTTATAACAAATTAAATGGAATTGATGCTGAAAATGCCGAATTATCTACTGACCATATAATAATAGATGAAAACAAAGACGAAGGCGAAGATGAAAACCAAAATGAAGTAGAAGCCGAAGCCGAAGTTGGAGTTGGAGATGGAGATGGAGATGAAGTCGAAGACGAAAACGAAGACGAAAATAGTGAAGCATACATTGATGCTATGATTCTCAATCTAATTGATGCAGATCTTATTAATTATATTTATACTAATATTTACGCTTAAATTAATCAAAATAAAAGCATGGCTTTGTATTAATGCATTAATACTTATTGGCCATTGTCTTTCGTTTATAATAAAATTATTAATATCTAATATTTTTATTATATATGACCACGACGCCTATATCAAAATTTAAAATTATAAAAAAAACGCATGGGATTCCGGGAGATGTAAAACCCCAAACAAATAACCCGTCCAATCATCCAGTTATTGCTTATATTAATGCGATAAAAATGGACCCTCTAACAGCAAACGATTCTATTGAACAATTAGAAACATATAAGCATACTGAAGCAGACGGCACAGTTATACAAAAAATAAATGTGATTCTTGCCGAGTTAAAGCAATTTGTCGCGGAGATTAGTATAACCAAATCAGAGTGCCAGAAAACTAAAATTATTGATGAGTTTAAAAAGAAATATTCAAAGTTATCCGATAACGATTTTGTTAAGCGTATTGATTTAACGGCGCCAAAGAAAGACAGAAAGCCGGATATTAATACAACTATATGGAAAACTTCAAAAGACGGCGTTTATTCAAATCCTTCATATCTATCAAGCACCCCGGCGCAAGTATCCGCATTTAAATCCGCATTTCGTAAGAAAAAAATGAGCATTCCAGATGATTTGCGCGAAAAGATTAAAGATAGTATAGACGGAAATTATACCAAACTTGCGATTCATAAATATGATCCAGAAAGATTGAACCCTAAAATTTATAACCCTGAAAAATTCGCAGGATTATTTATTATATAATATAATTATATAGCCAAATGTTTTTTTTATTGCAATGGATTATTTACATGTATCAGTTTATAACGGCGTGTTTTGTTATATCATTTTAAGTATAACAAATTAAGTATAATAAATTAAGTATAATAAATTAAGTATAATAAATTAAGTATAACAAATTATATAAGCATCTGCATAATTAACGTAATTTGATACGTTATTGTCATCGAAGGTATACCAAGTATCACCATGCAAATATGAATAACTACAATGTCCGCTATTAAACGATCGCCCATGATGTGATAAAAACCCATGCAAAACATAATCGCGCTTTTGGGGAAATATTGAAATTTCCGAAATGTTCAATTGTTTAGGAATTTCTACATAAGTATTATTTTTATTACGTGCATCTACATTGCGCCCTAATGCTATTAACATTATCTTTGGCTTTTTCCATATACGGACAGAACTTGTTGCACTATTCCAACCGCATTTTTTACATTTCATTGTGCATTCTGTTTCGGAAAGGTATTCGTTTGTCAAATAATGCTTTATCTCACTTAAACTATTAT
>Ga0208088_1000015_pt1 | contig 31646 bp, 29 predicted proteins | sample LakMenEpi02Apr12_FD_150661 | JGI IMG/M metagenome (GOLD analysis project Ga0208088, IMG submission 150661) | Freshwater microbial communities from Lake Mendota, WI - 02APR2012 deep hole epilimnion (SPAdes) | ecosystem: Environmental > Aquatic > Freshwater > Lake > Epilimnion/Euphotic zone ...
AGAGATATAAATGGAGCAAAAAATATAATAGAATGTTTGAAAGAACGGTTAATAAATAATAAAAGACCAGAAGCATTAAAAAGAGAAGAAAAAGAAAAAGAAGAAGAAGAAGAAGAAGAAGAAGAAGAAGAAGAAGAACATAAAAATAAAGCTCCAAAAAGAAATAAACAAAAAAAGAGGAAGGTCATCAAGCAGAGTGTTGATCTTAAATTGTGCGAGTTGATGTTAGAAGCTAAAAGTAGAAATGAACCAAATAAAGAAAAAAGTAAAAAGCTCAATTAAAACACGCCGTACATATTTAATTAATAATAATGTTGATATCACAAGTGTTAAATATTATTTTAATGATAATAATTATGATAAAAAGGATATAGATATATGGGCAAAATTTCATTCTGAAAAAAGTAAATATTATTACAAATTATTTGAAAATATAAAAAAAATTATAAATAAATTTGATACTAATATATATTTAAAAGAAAAATTCAATTTAAATGTATTCAACTATAATGAAAATCATAAAATATATAATATTTTAAATATACTTTTTGGAAAGAAAAAAATAGAAATACCTTTTGGATTAACTATAAAAACAGATATACAAATGTTCGATTATAATTGCCCTAGAGCTGTAAAAAATATTCCTAAAAATTATTGGGGAAAAAAAGATTTTAAAGGATGTGGTTTTGGTTGTAAATTAGAAGAAAAACCATACCATTATGATCCGGAAATAAATTTAATAACTGATGATTTTAAAATGATTTTTGATAATATAAAAAAAGAAAAAAACAAAACATCAGGTAAAATAAAAATAGAATCATATATTAATAAATCATTTAATCATGCAAGTTGTCAAAATGATAATGTATTATTATTAGGTGAAAAAAGAATCGGCTTCTGTTCTGTTAAATTTGATGTTGATTTTGTTATGTCAAAAAAGAAAATTATAATTAAAATAGAACCTCTAATTATTTTGTAATTTATTTAAAATTATCAATAACAACTTGTTTTAAAAATTTGTTGCCTAAATAAAATTGAAATAATTTGTATATTACTATAGGAACAATAAAATAATAAAATTAAAATGAGGTTTCCAATGATTTTTTTAAAATATGAAAACAATATTGTTATTAGAACAAATGAAACTTATAAAGATTGTAAAGATTTATGTCGTATTGTTATTGGTTATAATTTTGATTCTTTACACGATTATTGTTATATATGTGCACAAATTGGTATAAATTGTATGGGTCGATTTATTGAATATGGCGAATCTGTTAAAATAGATGGATATACTGGAGAAAATGATGAATCAGTTGAATTATTTGCTGATTTTATGATCAATAATATTAACAATGGCAAATATCACGATTGGTGTCGTCAACTTACAGATTATTATGAAAATAAAAATAAAATAAAACCTATTATTATTAAATTAAACAGTAAAATAATAAAAAAATCTAATCTAAGACGAAAAAAAAGAAAGATTGTAAAAATATCTCAAATTTCATTTAATGAAATTGATATTCTAACAATAGATGAAATTGATAAAATAATTAAAAATACTATTTTTTAAAGTATTTTTTTTAATTCCTTTAAAACTAATTCTTTAATATAAATATTAGCTAAATCTATATTTATCATAAATCCACTAGTAGTACAGTATTTTTTAATATAGGGACTGTTTAATTTAGAATCTTAAATCTTTTTCACTAGTGAAAAAGATTTAAGATTCTAAATTAAATATTCCCTATTTTTACAGATTTAATTTTGGTTTTAATACTTTTTTATTTAGAATCTTTAAATCTTTTTTACCAGTGAAAAAGATTGAAGAGTCTAAATTAAACAGTCCCTATAATTGAAAAATGTATAGTAAAAAATTGATTTATTGATTTATTAACATTTTATTTATATTCATACATTTTTGTTTATACTTCAAATATTTTTTATAACCACCACTTTGAGTATTAATTTCCTCTAGACTAGTGAATGCTAATATAGGAGCCGATGCAGAAGCAATAATATCTGGTGATGAAGGATCAGAATAGGAAAAATATTGGAATTTTCCATCAATAAAAGAACTTATCAATTTGACTTTATAATAGATGTTGTCATCACCCTTTATGTCAATAACCCCTTTTCCATTATTTATTTTACTAATCAAATCGTCAACAGAATCTAATATAATATGTGTAATTTTATTATCAGCATAAATTATATCAAGAGTAAATTTATCCGAATTAGAAGAAGTACGCAATATAAATGTACCAATAGGTTTATTTTTTAATAAATCTTTAGAATCATTGAATGTTTTGTTACTTATTTGAAAAACACCATAATTGGTTTTATATAATTTAGAAGATGTCATTATATAATAAATAAATATTATTATTATATCAAGTTTAATATTTAAAAAAAATAAGTTAATATAGGGAATATTTAATTTAGAATCTTTAAATCCATTCAATTTACAGCCAGTCTTAATTTTATTTGGACTTTATTATATATTGTTACTTTTTATAATATATAAATAAAAAATGTTTATTAATAACTTATAATATTTTATTAAAAGTTATTGTAAGTCTAAATTAAACAGTGAAATAATTTCAAACTGGATTAATGAATCAATAATTGCTAATAGATCAAATCAAGTTCCACCAATGAAAATGATAAATCAAATGGATCCACTAACAACGAATAGAACATTTGAAATTGCACCAACAATAGAAATGACAGATCAAATTAGACCAGTTAGAATTGAAATTTAGGATATTTCAAAGATAAAGAATTCAATAAACAAAAAAAAACAAAAACCAATCAATTCCTATCAATTGCAATAATACATTCCTTTAAAAATAGGAATAATTATTAATAGGAAAATTGCAAATACAAGAAATATCACTGATAATGGATTATATATGGTAGTACTTTTAGCTGGTAAAATTAAAGTACATTTATTATTATCATTTATATAGTACAAAACTACTTTCTGATAAGGTTTATATTTATTTGGTAAATATATATTTGCTACATTAATATTAGGTGTAGAATCATGATCACATAAAATATCATTTTTTTCTCTATTTGTATCATCTGTTATAGTAAAATAGTAATTAGCATCATAATTATTAATATTATTAGTATTTAATGTATAATTAGAATAATATGCTGAATAATTGTATAGTATATTATAATATTGATAATATTTTGTATCACTTGAAGGATTTTGATTATTTGGAATTATATGATCTCCTATATACAAATATACTGATCCTAATGCAATAATAGATAATAGAACAATATATAATATTGACCATAATGATATTTTACACAATATGTCTTGTAATCTGTTACATTTCAATTGACGTTCTCGTTCTCGTTCTCTTTGTTCAATTTCCCAATAATTTTCTACAGGTATAATAGTGGCCATTTATTTATAATATTAGCAATATATAAGATATATTTGAATATGTATTTTTCAATTTTTATATGATGTTAATATATATGGATATAAATAAATTAAAAATAGAAAAAAAATTAGGTAGTGGAATGGCAGGAGCGGTTTTTCTTGTATCATCTACCGTAAAAAATGAAAAAAAAGAGTATGCATTAAAAATAGAAAAAATAGCAGAAAAATATATTAATAAAGATTTAAAATTAAGAGATTGGAGAGAAATAGATTTTTCTATTAATTTTGCCAACAAATATCCGGAACAATTTATTTATCTTTATAATTATGATATAATAAAAAATTGTAAACATATACAACAAAATGAAGAACCAAATTATATAGAACATTTAAAAAAAATACCATTAGAATCACAAAAATATTTTATAGAGAAAAATAAAAGTAATTATTGCATAAGAAAAATATATTCACTTGTTAATAATAATTTATATAATATTTTTGAAAATTTAACAAAAAAACAGCTATATTCAATGATAGCACAAATATCATATATTTTATATTTAATGAAACAAAATGGATATATGCATAATGATTTACATACACAAAATATTGGAGTAAAAAAAACTAATAAAAAATATTTAACATTATTAGATAATAAAATACCAATAATAGATTATCAATATAAGGCTATAGATTTTGGTTGGGTATTGCATAAAAAATACAAATTAACTAAGAATGAAAAAGAAAGATTTGAAAATAGTAAAAAAAATGAAATAACTAGATTATTAAAAATATTAGCATCAATCGAAAAAAATGATAAAATAAAAAAACTTATAGATTTAGAAGACAATCCGATATTATTGAAAAAATTTATTAAATCAGATGACTATTATCTAGTAAAAGACTATGGTATAAATGATATTGATAGATTTTTTATTTATCAGATACTTTATCCAGAAAATGCTCAAAAAATGATTTTAGGTAAAGATTATACTGTTACTTATAAAATAAATTTTAGATGTGATTTAGCAGATATTTTATATTTTTTTAATAATAAATTAGATCTTTCTAAAATAATAAAATACTGTGCTGTATTATTAAATAAATAAATTTTTGCTTATTTCAATTCTACTGTAGAACCAGACACATCAGTATTGTGCTTGTAATTATAATCATAATATGTCTTAGCAATAATAGGTGAAGCAAAAATAAGCATTGGAATACCAGGAACAGCAGCAACACCACTAACTGCACCACCCAATATACCACAAAATCCTGCAGACAAATTTAATACCACTATTTGACCGAGAGATATTTTTTGATCATATCTCCTATTATTATTACTAATAATTGATTGATTTACATCCCAAATTGAATAATAAAATCCCCCAATAGCACCTACACCTCCAAAAATTACACACATTTCCCCTGAAAAATACAAAGAGGCAAACTTTTGAAATCGATTCATTTTTTAGTAATCTAAATTAATTAATAAATAAAACAAATATATTAAATTTCAATTTTTATCATCTAGTTTAACAAGTTATTAAATTTAATATTAAACAGTAAAAAATAGAAATATTACAATTTTTATTTTTTTATAATATTAATAATTTGATCAACTATATGTCCTATACCTAAAATAGTACCTATTCCCCCAATAACAATAGATATCATAGCTATTACTTGATAAAATGTAGTCATATTGCTCATTTTAGGTTTATATAATGTACATTGACTATCTCCATTTTTAAAATATATATTTACCATTTGATAAGGAAGATATCTTACTGGAAAATATTCATTAGCAATATTAATATTTGGAGTAGTTTTTTCTTCACATATTAAATTATTAGTTACTCTATTAGTTGTATCAGTTATAGTAAAATAAAAATTACCTTTATAGTTACCAGATGTATTATCAACAGTATAATTTGAATAATAACCATTATAATTATAAATAATATCAAAATAATTATAATAAATTGCATCAGCAGAAGGATTTGAATTTGTTGGTACTATATTATTAGTATAATAAATGTATGTAGAACCTAATCCAATCATAGATAATAACATAAAAAGTAAAATAAAACACGATAATAGACAATAATTATATTTTTTTTTATGTATATTTCCTATTCTCATAATTAAGCTTCTTTCTAGATCGGTATTATCAATAGGAACAACTGTAGCCATATTATTAAATTTATATAGTGATTATATATATTATATCAATATAAATATTAATTCAATTTTTTAATAGAGATATCTCGCTATTTTTATATAATAATGTTATCATTTTTAATAGAGATAATTAATGTTATCATTTTTAATAGAGATAATTAATGTTATCATTTTTAATAGAGATAATTAATGTTATCATTTTTAATAGAGATAATTAATGTTTATAATAATATATATAATAAAGTAATAATATATAATAAATAAGATATATAAATTGATCACAAAAATAGTATAATATAAAAGTCATAGAGAATTTAAAAAGAGACACACAGATTTATGTGTTAAATTATAAAATTATAAGAAACTTTTTTTTATATATATTTTCAGTGATCACTTTAATTAGGATATATATTAACTTTTGATCACATAAATTACATAAAAGATTTGTAATTTTTTGAAAATTTACAAAAATTTCAAAAAATAAAAGTAATAAGATTAATATATATGTTAGTTTATTACATTTTAAAATGAAAAGAATAGGATGTGACAAGAATCTATTTTGTAAGATTTTATAAAGTTTTGATTTCTTGTTATATGATATACTTTTTTATACATTTAATATATATTAAAAGTATACCTTGTGACAAGAATATATCAATATTTACATTAACTTAATTTTATTTCTTGTCACAAGCTATACTTTAAAAATTATATAAAAATATAAAAATATATATATGACAAGATTTATAGAATTTTTAATATGTAATAATATAATTTATTGTCATAATCAATACTTTTTTTAATAAATAATACATTAAAAAGAAAAAAAAGGAAATGCTAATATTAACACGTATAGTATAAAATGGTTTTATACACTAATAAACTTTAGTTATCGTTTACGATAAAAAATGAAAAACATATAACACATATAATTAGTCATAAACAAAACATTATTTACTGATATACTAAAAAAATAAAAGAAACTATATATACAAGAATTATTTTGAATGCGTTTTTTTAAATATAAATATTTAAATATATAGTATATATGAAAAAATATAATTGTGATATTTGTAAATTTGAATCAAATAATAAAACCGATTACACAAATCATCTTCATACAAAAAAACATATTGATAATATAACTCCTGACAATAAATTTTGTTGTAATGAATGTTTAAAAATTTTTAATCATAAAAGTAGTTTATATAAACACCAAAAAATATGTAATAATCAATTAGAATTTAATGATAAAAATAAAAATGATAATAATGTTCTAATTGAAAATATCTTATTAAAGAAAGAAATTAAATTTCTCAAAGAAAAAAAAAAGTTAGAAACAAAATTAATTGAAGAGAAAGTACAATTCGAATCTAAATTAATTGAAGAGAAAAAACAGATTGAATTTAAATTAATTCGAGCTGAAATAGAATCGAAATTAAATTCAAAACTAATCAAAGAAAAAACAGAAAATAAAATGTTACAAAAACAATCAAAAAAGGAAAAAAAACTTTTAAATGAACATAAAAAAGAGCTTTTAAAATCAAAAGATGAACAGATTGATTTAGTTCAGAATAATAATTTAGAATCTGTTAGAAAAGCTTATTCAGAAGGTAAAATGAATGCTTTAACCTTTGTATCTGTTTGTTATAATAAAACATCTAAAATGCCATCAATTCCGATAGATGCTACTTATGTTGTAGATGATGTTAAGAGTGATAAAAAAATTAAATATTGGATAGAACAAAAACCTGATTTTGCAGATGAATATATTGCTGAAAGATTATTGCATATTTATGATAGTAAGGCTTTTGCTAATTATATTACAAATATTGTAGTAAAAGCATATAAAAAGGATGATCCAGCAGAACAAACATTTTGGGCATCTGATGTATCTAGATTAATTTATATAGTTAGAAGTACAATTGATAAAAAGGATGAATGGGTATATGATAAGAAAGGGGTTATTATAAAGGAATCTATTATTGATCCTTTATTAGATGAAGTATACAATATTATAACTAAATATAAAAAACATATGGAAGATAAATATTTACATAGTTTAATAAAAGAGGAAAGTGATTATTATATGAGTAAAGTATCAATAATAAATATAGCAAATAAATTAATTAATGATTTTAGAAATAGACAAGCTGTAAAGAATCAGATAATAAGAGTATTAGCACCTAAATTTTTTCTTGATAGAGATAAAAATAAGATAATAAAAGAAAAAACAAGTATTAAGGAGATAGCATATGAACCACCAAAATTAGAAAATGATACAATTTTTGATAAAATAAAAAATAAAAAAATAGAAGAATCAAAACAGATAGTAGAATCATCAGAAGATACAGAAGAATTTTTAAATGATCCTAGAGTAAAATATAAAATGGAAAAGGAAAAAAATAAACAAAATGAACCACATATTGAATTTATACCAATTAAAAAGTCTAATAAAAAATAATTATTTCAATTCAATTTGTTTAGAAAAATCAGCTATCCTATATTTATCTGGATATCCTATAGGATTGCACAACAAATATACACCATTAACTATTTTATAAGAAGGTGTATGAGTATGTCCATAAATCCAACATTTTATTTTATCTTTATTATCTTTAATCATACTATCCAAATCACTATAAAACCATTGTTTATAAGGTGAATATTTTGGAGTATTATATTTATCATCACAAAGAGTATAAGATGGGATATGATGTGTTATTACAACACAATTGTTTTTATTTTTAATAGAATTTTCTATAAAATTTCTAGATAAAATATGTTTTCTATTATAATCATTAATATTAAAATTAGGAATTTTAGAAACATCATTTATTTTAACTGTTGGATCAGATATCTTTGACCATAAAGTTGATCCAATAAATTGATAATTTTTATATTGTTCACAACTATTATTTAAAAAACTAATATTATTATATTGATTGAAATAATTTCTTAATAGATTATCTGTTTCATCAATAGAATTTTTTTCATTGTAATATTCATGATTTCCTGTTATAACAAATATTTTAGGAAATTTTTTACTGATACTGTTAAAAAATGTATCATAATTTTTAGGTTGTTGATAGATAGATCCAATATCGCCTGCTAAAACTAAAACTTCTCGTCTATTTAATAATGTTAATTGTTTTAAATAATGTTGTAATACCCCTGGATTAACAAACTCCAAATGAATATCAGATAGATATCTAATTAACATTTTATTATGTTATGGATATGTTATGATATATGAAATTATTATTGCTATTAATATTCAATTTTTACTAATAGAACATCAAAAAAATTGAAATTATTAACATATTGAATAGACTATAATAAAAATAGATATACTAATTTAATCAATTAAAATGGCTACAATGGTTGACACTTCATCTTTTACAGCAATTGACAACATTAAGACTATTGCAGGTATGGAGAATACTAATCTTCCCACACAAGAGATGCTTCTTTGGAGTCTTGAAATACCTCAGTATATCGGGGATAAAGCTTATGATTTCATTAATAGGATTGCAAATAGTTTGGATTACTACGATACTCCTCATCCTTCTACTACTTCTGATAAGAAAACGAAAGCATATACTAAATTCATGAAGAATTTAAGGGCATTCATTGGATACATTACACATGATTCGGGAATGGCTACTACTACTGAAATTGATCTAGTTGTTAGTAATACGCGCAGGTTTTTCAAGGGAAAGAGGATTACATGCTGGGTTTCGTTTTCTAATAATTATCCCCCTCTGTTGATGCACTGGTCTTCCAAAATCGGATTTCAACCGATTGTTTAATTTATTAAAAAAATTGAATAAATTAATATATTGATATCTCTATTATATAGTTCTTTATATAACAAATAACCATTTATAAAATGGAATCACAATTTGAATATGAGGTTGCATTAGCAATTGGTCTTTCAACAAGAAGCAGATCTGATGAAATTGTATGTGCAAGACTAAAATTAGAAGAAGAAAAAAAGAATTGGATAAATCCCGATATCTTGGAAATGTCTCCAAATCAAAGAGAAATATTATCCATTTTTAATTCAAACTTACGTGAATATCTCACAAAAATGACATGCGATAAGGAACAAATTGATTCAGCTATATTAGAGATCAGAATTAGTAATGTATATAATTTTTTTGACAAGAAAGAATTTATGTTTTCGGTTGTTTTTTCAGATGATTACGAACCACTTAATTTACATTATACTTCTTATAATACGATCGAAAACAACAAGTTATTAGATCACAAAGAAAATTGTTGTGGATATTCATGTGATTATTATGGATGTGATCTTTATGGAGATGGTATTGATCATGGTCGACATTGTGATGGAAACATGTGCAAAACTTGGAAATGTCAGAATCGTTAATGTGTCTATAATAACAATTTTTATTTATAATATACAAATATAAAAGATGGAAGATATTAAAATAACATCAGGATCATGTTATATAAATTGTTATAAAAATGCAATTATGAGACTTAATGATGATGGTTGTGATTTAGTTATAAATATGTATAATTATGAAATATTAAATTCTAATTTAAAAAATTTATTTATTCATATGCTCAAATCATCAGATAATGCAAAATTAAATATTTTAAATGGAATGGATTACTATCTTATGATACAGGATAATTGTATTTTCAAAGGAAAATATATAACTGGAACCAATATTTTTCCTGTTGAAAATATACCATTGAACAATTTAAAATATCATAATTTTTCAATTTATTTTGAATTACCAAATATAAAATATAAAGATATTGCAGAATATATATGTTGCTTAAAATATAATAAATGTGAAAATATATTTAGTAATTTTGGAGATATTATGATAGATTGGCCAAATATTTTAGAAAATCCAACTAAACAAAACCAATTAGTAATAAAAAATGGATTAGGAGGAACATACAATTCTCACAACGATTATATTAATTATGATAATAAGGAAAAAAATAAAGATCTTGAAAACAAACTTATAAAAATAAATATGGATGATATTAAAATATACAAAATTAATTTACAATTAAATGATATTGTATATATAAAACCATATAGTAATGCTGTTTCTGTTCTTTGTTGCAATAATTATGATATTGTATTAGAACCAAAATATTTTAAATTTTCTAAAAAAAGCAATAATTATAAAAATTATATAATAATACCATATTTTTTATTTTTAGGATGTGATATAGTATCAAATATTGAAATATATTGCCCACAAGATTGTGATAAACCATTTATAGAACTTTTTGGTTGCCATATAAAATTAATAAAAACAGAATTTGGTTATAAATCGGTAGATTTTACAAATAAATCATATTTAAATAATCTTAAAAATTATGAACCATTATCTAACTTATATAATGAACATAATAATATTATAACAAATTTAAAAGATAATACAGATTATATATTAAAATTTGATAAAGGATATTTAAATAATTTACCTAGACATTATATTGCATTAAATATATTATCAAATTATTTGGATAATATTGTGGAAATAATAAAAAAGTCAAAATGGCCAAAAGATAAAGAACCTCGAAAATTTATAATGTTAAATGAAAATAATGAAATAATATATAATTTAATAGAAAAACAAATAGATATTGAAACAGAAGATATTGAAACAGAAGATATTGAAACAGATAATAATAATATAATAATAGAGGGAGAATATAATGAATGTGAAAATATAATATTTATATAGGAATATTTAATTTAAAGATTCCAAATTAAATAGCAAAATAAAAATAAATTAAAGGAGCATTCTAATAAATACATAGATATAATAAAAACAGTATAAAATCAATGTAATAACTAATGGACCAAAAAATGAGAAGATTACAGAAAATGTAAATATTATCATATCAATCGGTTCAGAAAAAATTAATTTTGATTTATCATACATAATATTTGCTACTATTATTATTGAAATAAATAATCCAATATGTATAATAAAAGACAATATAAATATTATCAATGAAAAAAATATATTTTTACCATTTTCATCATTTTGTATTTTATATTTTAATAATTGTATTGTAGTAATTAATGATGGCAATATTATCAATATTGATATATATTGTAATACCATAACATAATTTATAATTAATGGAGAAAAATTAATTATAAGTTCATAAAAACCAAATATAATATAAAAACATAAAACACATAAAAGTATAAATATTGTATAATCCAATTTTTTTAAATTTGAATTTATTTCATAATTTCTTGGTTTGATATTAAAATTAAGTAATTCAATAAATCTTTTTAATTTTATTTCAAATACATGATCTGTTTGATTCAATATATTTTGAACATCCGGATAGTCAGGAGTAAAAGGAATAACAACAGCCATAAAAATATTAATTAATAATGATATATATAAAAGAGTATTTAATTTATATTTTTCAATCTTTTTTACTAATGAAAAAATTGAATATTCTAAATTAAAAATTTCCTATTTTTACAGATTAAATATATTTTTCTGAAGATTATAATTTTATAATATCATGAAATCATACCTTTTGCTTAGATTAGATTATAATTTAACTTAATAAATAAAATATTAATATTGAGCATTATTTTGTAAAAAGTTGAATTATAATAAGATAATATTAAAATGATATAAAATATAATAAATTAATGATAAATTCAATATCATATTTTATTGTATTAGCAATTGCAAATATATTATCTTTGGTTATAGGATATAAATTAAAATATCTAAATAATGAGTTTGTTAAAAGTGTAAAAATAGATTTAAAAGATTTTAAAAAATATATACAATCGATTAATAAAAGGGATATTTTCGCTGGTGTTTTTATGTGTATAATTGCACCCATAACAGAAGAAATTATATTTAGAAACTATTTAAAAGATAATTTAATATATTTTTTACCATATGATAATTTGATAGGAGGAATTATATTTGGACTAATGCATATATTAAATATTTTTTTTGTACAAAATATTCAAATATATTTACACATAAATCAGTTTATTATGACAAGTATATTAGGATATCTATTATCAACAATTAATAATTTATATTTAGGTATGTTATTTCATATGATTTATAATATGTTATCATTTTTATTAATAATATTAGTATTAAATTTTATTGAATTAAGAAAAGATGATACTTGTAATGAAATTGATGAATGGGAATTTAATTGGACAAAAAAAAATGGAACATATATTAATAAAAGACGAAAATCTTATTCAGAATCAATAAAAAAAGAACTAAATTTCATCCCTTCTATAAAATGTAGAGTAAAATATGAATATTTATATATGTATAAAATAAAATTAGATAAAATATTTAAACCATCTGATTTGGTACAAAATATTAAATCTAAAGCATTTGATACTGAAAATAAAATAGAAAATAATTTTAAGAAAGAAAAAATAGATTAAATAGTAAAATAATTTAGAATATTTAAGTTTTTTTATTAGTGTAAAAGATTTAAAGACTATTTTACTGTTTAATTTTGGTTTTAGTATTTTATTCAAAATTTTATTAAAAATTTTGAATAAAAGTATTAAACCAAAATTAAACAGCAAAATAAATTATTTCAAAACCATTTTCATATAACCTTCTAAGAATCCATCAGTAACAAATCCATTTGATATATAACATTTTATAGCCTTAATATTTGTTTTATTAACTAGAAGAAAAGTAGGTAAAAAATTATATTTATCTGTTTTTTGTTGTTTAGCAATAGCAGACATAATAACATTACATAATTTTTTTCCTCTATAATCTGGAAATATAAATACATTTCTAATAGCGAAACATTTTATAGAAAATTTTTTTGGATTACCAAAATCAACTCTTGCAACACCTGCTATATTTTTATCATCTAATAGTAATAAAGAATAAGTACCTTGTTTTATTGTTTCTGGAAAATCAGAAATATTATTTACTATTAATTTATATTTATCTCTGTTGTTTTTATAATATTCTTTATGTTTGATTGAATCTAATATTATAATTTCCATTATAATATTAATAACTAAATTATTAATATTATTTTTGTTAAATTAAAAACAAAACAATATTAATAACTAAATTCAGATTAATTTTGTAAAATATCCATCAGGTTTATTATCTAATATTGTTGACAATAACCCGTCTATTATACTTGTTCTCCCCTTTAGGCTCATTTTACTATTTATTTCCAATAAATATGTATGTTTATTTTCGAATATAAAATCTGCTCCAAACATTTCGAATCCTTTTTTTGCATTCCAATCTGGATAAAAATTTTTATTATTAAAAAATATTTGTTTTATTATTCTATTCATATCATTAATAGCATTATCAGCATCTTTTTTATTCCAATTATCAGGTAATACATCAGGGAACATATCAATTTTTATTTTTTTATAATGTGTATCATGTATATTTTTATTTTCATAATTTCCATTTATATATTTTTCTAAAGCTTTAACATAATATTTTTTATTACTTATATAAACTTCTATATTTTGATTTACTACTTTTACTAATATTATAACTCTAAAATGAAATTTATACCCATCAATTAAATCAGGTTCAGTAATATAATCTTCAATTATCCAATCAATATATTTAGGATTTGCCTTAATCCAATCTGATATTTCATCATTTGATTGAACAATTTTAATTCCTGATCCTGCAAATCCACCTAAAGGTTTTAATATTTTAACAAATTTTTCGTTATATTTTGGAATAGAATCATTTATATTTATAATATCGCCATTAATAAGAAAATTTTCATTTTTAAATTTTTTTTTTAATATGCTTTTATCTGTTATTTCGATTTTTGATTTTCCATATAACAAACTAATCCATTCTGATCCTTTTGTATCTATTTTATTTCTATAATATTGATATTGATCTGCTACAAATATAAAATCAATAGGTGGGATATTTGATTCAATATAACCTCTTTTCTTTAATAATTTAATCATAATTTTATTAAAATCATTCTGTTCAGTTTTTACACAATATGTTTTTTGTTTTTCCCCCCCATATTGTATACATTTTTGTTTATATTTTAAATATTTATTATAATAATTTTCCATTATAATATTAATAACTAAATTATTAATATCATTTTTACATATTTGGTTTTAATATTTTATTCAAATTTTTTAATAAAAGTATTAAAAGTCCAATTTAAACAATAAAATAATAATTTAATATAAAAAAATTTATTCCTTTTTACCATTAACAGTAATAATCATATATTTTAATTTACCAAAATTATCAATATGACTATATATATCTATTTTACGTATTCCAATAACTTTTATAAATTTATTTATATCATAATTATTTGGAACTTTAAAAATGAATAATTTTGCTTTTCTTTTAAATTTATTATATATATCACCCAATTCTAATTTATCTAAATATAAAGACATATGCGAAAATTGTTTATATGATCTTCCACCCCAAGGAGCATCGATATATATAACATCTTGATTTAAATGATTTAATTGTTCTAATGAGTTTCCATTAATTGGAGTAATATTTTGCAAGCCATAAATATCAATATTATGTTTTAGAGCACCAAAATTTATAGAATTTAATTCGATGGAATTTATTTTTTTAAAATATAAACCTAATGTAATTGAATCCGATCCAACATTTGCAGTTGCATCAGTTATTACAATATCTCTTCTTTTCTTCATTTTTTTATATATTATTTTTGCCAATAATTTAGCTGCACTCTTACCAGAAACACTATATAATGCAACATTTGTCATTTGCAATTTTGTTTTATCTACCTGTTTATAATCTGGAAATGTCTTATCTAATATATATATATCAGGTTTTACCAATAATACCTGTTCTTCCATTATAGTATAATATTATTTTATATTATTATTTTTTTAATTTATCATATTTTACAAATTTTACATTATCTAATCTTTCGCTATTAAATGAACTATTAAATTTTTTATTATAATCTTTGTTAGTTTTTGGTGCATCACATATTGAAGTTTTTAATTTATCAATTTTAGTTCCAGTATAATAACTAAATTTTAAATCCTTATTTTCTTCTATTTTAACTCCTTTCATATTTATTCATTATATATTACTATTTGTATTATAATAATTATTTTTCAATTTTTTCAAATAGTAATATATAATGAATAAATATGCAATAGTTAATCTATTATACGGAACAGGTACATATTTAATTGGAGCATGTATAAATGCTCAGGTTCATAAAAAATTTAGATTTAAATATAATTTAATGTTTGATATAGTTTTGATGGTTGATGCAAATTTATATATATATAAGGATATATTAGAACTTTTTTATGATAAAATTATATTAATAGATATGATATCTGTAAAATTAAATGAAGATTATAAAAAAATAATTAATAAAAGATATACAAATTCAATGCATTTATATAGTACAAAATATAATTTTTTTAAGCTTATTGAATATGAAAAAATATTATTAGTAGATATTGACATTTTACCGGTAGATAAAAATTTTTATAATTGTTTTAAATATAACACACCAGCATCTATGATAAATAATTTAGATATTTATACAAAAACAAACATTAAAAAATCATATAATATGAAAGATTTTTTTAATAGAGATTTGGAAAATGTAAAAGATACAGATTTACCAACTATTTCTAATAATATAAAAAAATTTATTAATGCTGGTTTATTATTAATATCTCCTAAAAAAGATGATTTTGATAATATACTAAAATTTATAAAATTAGCAGAAAATGGTAATGGTTATTCATCTGGAACAAAAGGAGTTGCTGTTGATGAAACTATACTAATGTTATATTATCTTTATAATAAGAAAGAAAACATATATTCTCTTGACCCTAATATGACAGTAATTCCATGGTATAAAAATTCAGATACAAATAATAAATATTCGATAAATTATTTATCAACAATAAAGCCATGGAATAAACCCATGATTTTTATGCACAAAGAGGAATTTATTTATAAATATTTAATAAATAATGTAATAAAAAAACATAAATTATTAAAAACAATACATTTATTTAATATTGCTAAAACAATTTATAATTATAATAAAAATATAGATTTTTTATCTAATAGATGTAACAAAAGTGATATGCTAAAACAAATATGCAATGATAATATATTAAAAATAAAAAAAATGGAAGAAATTATAGTGCAACCAGAAAATAGAGAAAATTATGAGAATATATCTAATAAAATAGAAAAAAAATTAGATAAAATATGGAGAAATATGAATAAAAAAAAATATATATTAAATTTTAGTTTTGGATCTGTCGAATCAATTGTTAATAAATTAGTTGATGTCTTTAAGAAATAGAATTTTTTATTCTCATTTTTAAATCTTGTAATCTATATTTATCTATTAAATTATTAGTTTCTATTTCTTCTAATAATTCTGTTATTTTTATTATATAGGTATTAAAATCATTTGTTCCAATATCATTACTATTATTTATTGGATTATTTGATATTTCAATCGGATATATCCAATTATCATATAATATATATGTTTTTACTATTATATTATTATATATATTGTTTATTTTATCATATTTATAATATTTTTTACCATTACTAACAACCCATAGAATTTTTTCATTATCAATATCTATTTTTGAATTATACTTTATTTTTATATTATATATATATTTATTATCAAATATATTATAAAAGTTTTTATCTGGTTTAAAATCTGGAGCCATTTTTTTTATATCCCATTCAATTGATTCTCTCATATTTTTACTATTTTCAGGCACATTAAATTTATCTTTAAAAGTATTTATTTCTTTACATTGCATATTACCTATTCTTTTTATACTTATATAATTAAGGGGTTTAGTTAAATATAATTCACCCCCTGAATTAATAGCATTGAAATAATCAGTAAAAAAAAATCCATTTAAATTTAACTTAATAATTAATTCAACATCATTGTCATAATTTGCTTTCTTAATATCATCTATTTTATATCCTAAATCTTTATATAATTTTTTAGCTATATGAATATATAATATTTTAGATGAATCAAATTTTCTAGTTTTATATACTAATTCCTGCAATTTACGTCTTCCTACATAATGTGTATTTAATCCTGTATCACACCATATTCTTTCCTTTCTAAATTTTTCTCCATCTTTATCGTATAATGATAAACATTTACTATCTGGATCAGATATTATAGGTATAGTTTTCTCATTATAATAATCATCAACTTTAGAATAATTTAAAAATTTAAAATCTTTATTTTTTATCATAAATTCTGTAAACCCATTAGAAGTTACTATTGAACTTGTCAAATCTAGAATTTCATCTATATTTGTATTAATTTTATATTCTATACATTTTCTATTATTCATATAATTTGGAACCTCTCCTAATGGGGTAAAATAAAAAAATGTTGGATTATTAAGTAGTTTTTCATATGTTTCTTTATCAGAAAATAAAGATGTATTATGATATAATTCTTTATATTTATCTTTATTGAAACTGATTTTTTTAAAAACAGAAAACATATCATTTTTAGTTACTTTTTTTAAAACACATAAATATGTTATTTCATTTATACTATAATTATCATTATATTCTTCCCATTCCGGAAATAAAAGCTTAAATGGTATACCTAATTCATAATGTTTTATATTATATTTTAATTTTTCTCTTCTCATTATAATTTTAATTATATCTCCCTCTTTTTTACCTATAAATAGATATTTATTATCATCAAATGCAAATAAATAATTATCATCAAAAATATTTAAATCAAAAATATCCAGATTTATCTCTAAATTTATTTCATTTTTTGTGGCATCTATATTTTTTCTCTTTACAAAACTTCTTTGATTTACTGTATCAATATCTCTTATTTTATCCAAATAATCTATATCACTTTTTCTTATCAAATTATTAACATTTTTTCTATAAGTTAAATATGGACAAAAATCAATATATTCATTGGGAAATGGCAAAAAATGTTTTGTTAAATTGTTAAAATATGTATGAAAATATATATTATGATCTATAAAAAATGTTTTATATAATTCATCGTAATGATTTAAAAAATTTTTTTTTATAATTTCATTATTTGTTTTAATTTTAAGTTCATCAATTACTTTATTTAATATATCAAAAAACTTTCCCTTTATTATAGTTGCATCATTATTTTTTTCAATATAAATCAATATTATATAATATATGAAAAATACTCTATAATATGTTAATATTTGTTCTTTTATATCATTTGTAAAATATGTTTCTATTATATCTTTTATATATTTAATATATTCTACCATATATATTAAGTATATATATATTATAATGAATAATAATAAATATAAAAAAGATAAGGAAGAATATGTAACTTGTCAGGAAAATGAATGTATAAAGACTATAGATATATATAAAAATAAAAATTTAAAGGATTCCGCATTTAAAATACTATCTAACCAAGATGAGGTAAATAAGTATGTTAAATTACATTTATATATTAATCCTATTATAAATAATAACAAGAGTATATATCAACAAGATAAACTAGATTCAGAAATATATAGAAATATGGGATATGATTCAATTGAAAATACCATAAAATATATTTTTGATAAAATGAAAACAGGTGTTTTTGTAAGAATATTTAATAACCAATTGGTAAATTTTATTCCTCTATATAATTTAAATTTTAAAAATGATTATTCTGAATTTATAAAGTTTAAAGAAGGTAATGCAGTGAATTATTATAATCAAAAAAGAAAAGATTTTAAATATGTTGAAAGGATAAATTTTGATATAAGTAAATGGAATGCTACAAATTGTTTGCTAAGAAATGAAATGTCTGATACTGATATGTCTATAGGTTATCTACATGAATTTTATGATATGATATTAAATACTTGTAGACATCGAAAAGTTGGTGATTGTATATTCTTTTTAAATAGAAAAGATTTTCCTTATATTAAAAAAAATCATACAGAAAGTTATAATCATATTTTTGGTTCTGATAATTATAAATTAAAATCACCATATGATAAATATAACTATGTTCCTATAATATCCCAATCGACTACAGATTTACATGCTGATTTAACAATTCCAACTGCTGATGATTGGGATTTAATAACTCAAAAAATGTTCTGGAAAAATGTAGAAGAATGTCACAATCCTTATATATTTCCTCCTGATTTTTCTGTTCCAAAATGGGAGGATAGAAAAAATATAGTTATTTGGAGAGGACAAGGAACAGGTTGTGGTAGTACTATTGAAGATAATCCTAGATTAAAATTAACAAAAATAAGTCAGGATTTAATGAAGGATAATAAAACATTTTTAGATGCTGGTATTATTAAATATACTAAGAGAGATAAAAAAACTGAAGATTCTAAATATGTATCATATGAAAAAAATATAAATGACATTAAATTTGCATATTATATTGATAAATTTGAACAATTAAAATACAAATATACAATTAATGTAGAAGGAAATTCAGCAGCTTACAGATTCGGTTCTTTATTCGGTTTAGGTTTCTGTATTTTAAATGTTGAATCAAAATATACAGTATGGTTTGAAAAATTTATAGAACCATATGTTCATTATGTACCAGTAAAACATGATCTTTCCGATTTAGTTTCTCAAATAAATTGGTGTCTACAAAATGATTCGAAATGTAAAGAAATATCTGGGAATGCAAAAAAAATGTATGATACATATTTCACAAAAGATTTTGTTTTTGATTATATATCTGATATGTTAAATGGTATAAGCAGATCATATACAAATTATAAAGAAATATATGATACTAATCTTATTAAATCTATTTATAAAAGAAATATGGAAACACTTAATACTAATAATATATTTATTAAATTTTTAAATAATGCAAAAAAAGATAATGATCATACATCTTTAATAATAGTACCATACAGAGATAATAAGGAACAAAATAGAGCCGAACAATTGAAAAAATTTATAGAACATTATAAAAATTATGATGTATTAATAGTTGAACAGAGTAATGACAATAGAAAATTTAATAGAGGGGCTTTATTAAATTGTGGTGTAAATTATGCAAGAAAAGAGTCTAAAACATATAGATCTTTTATAATGCATGATGTAGATATTTTAATGAATTATGATATTATTGATAAATATTTTTTGGGTTCTCTAGATGGTATAGTACATTTAGGTAGATTAACACCAAAATATATGAATATGTATCCTAATTTTTTAGGAGCTATTTTAAAAATAGATGATATTAATTATTTTAAAGTTAACGGGTTTCCAAATAATTTCTGGGGTTGGGGATCTGAAGATGACGCTTTATTTGTTAGAATAGTTAAAAATAATCTTAAAATAAAGATTCCAGATCTTAAAGGGGTATTTGGTAAAGAATTGGAACATACTGATACAAGAACCATGAAAAATTTAGTCCAAGAAAACAGACACAATAATATGATAATGGATTTTGAATTTTGGCAAATGAATGGAATTAAACAATGTACTTTCAATTTAGAAGATACAAAAGTAATATCAGAATATATTAGAAAAATAACTATTGAAATATTATAATGGTATATTAGTTTTTATTGCTAAATATTTATGTTTATATTTTAAATATTTATTATAATAATTAATATTTTTTTGGCCACCTTTTTTAATTTTATCATACTTTTCATCGTACATAGTTGTTAAAACGAATTTTATTTTATCAATTATTATTTCTTTTAATTCCTTTACATATTGTTCTTTTGGCACAACTAGTTCGGAAGGTTTACGAAAATCGGGAGTAAATTCGGAAAATATTTTTTCCCGTTTCCATTCCGACTTTCTAATTGCTGCAAAAATGACAGATAATGGTGTATGCGTATCATTTACAACAAATATTGTTCCTATTAATTCCACCAAATTTCCCGGTATCTTATATGATTGCCCATCAACTGGTCCATATTTTTGGGATATAATTAGAGGTAAAATTACATCCCAAAAACGGGATCTTGCACGTTGCGTATGTAACATTTTATATGCGTCTCCTGCACTATATGTTTTTTTAACCTCATATGATTTTAATGCGTGAAAAAAACAAGCTATTATGATTTTTTTTAAATGTAGCACTGTATCTGCATCAAAAAAATCTTTATTAAAAATATCAGGTCTCCAATCGGGGTGTTTAATAACATTAAATACACTAAACATATCGTCCTTTAATTGTATTATATTATCTAGTAGCATATGTTGTATTGCTTGTTTCATATTTTCAGGAATATTCATTTGGATTGATGTTTCGTAACAACAATCATTTATTTTTTTAACTATTAATTCGTGTATCTGATCAGGCTTCAATGTCTTAAATATAACTTGATATTCATTATAATTTTCCATACTATATTATATATAGTATACTATATATTATTTATTATTTGAAATATTTTATAATATGGTGTGTTGATCATAGGGACTGTTTAATTTAGACTCTTAAATCTTTTTCACTAGTGAAAAAGATTTAAGATTCTAAATTAAATATTCCCTATTTTTGCGTATTTAATTTTGGTTTTAATACTTTTTTATGAAATAAAAAAGTATTGAAAGTCCAAATTAAACAGCAAAATAATAAAAACAGACCCTGAATGAAAATAATAGATATTAAAAAATGCTGTTATAAAAATTGATTTATTTATCCTTTATTAATTGTATAACATATATTGCTAAATGACATCCAAAATTATTAAAGCATTGAAAAACGGAGATATAACAATGGTACAAGATATATATCAAAAATATGAAAAAATAAGTATACATGATAATAATGATGAATATTTTAAAATAGCAATATCTAAAGGTTATTTAGATATTGCAAGATGGATTTATAAAATTAGAGAACAAAATATAAATTTTTGTGATAATAATTATGAAATATTCGAATTGGCAGTTAGATCTGGTAATTTAGATATAGCAGAATGGTTGTTAAAATTAAATAATAGAATTGATATTCATTATAATGATTATTTGTTTTTTAGATTAGCATGTTGTTATGGTTATTTAGATATGGCAGAATGGTTGTTAGAATTGGATTTTCATCCAAATATAATACATATAAAAGATGATTTTTCTTTTAAAATGGCTTGTCATAATGGAAATTTAGATGTGGCGAAGTGGTTATATTCACTTGATAAAAACATAGATATTCATATAAGATATGATTTTCCATTCAGAATGGCCTGTTTTAATAATCATATTGAGGTAGCAAAATGGTTAATGACAATTTGTGATGATTATCATATTGTTATTAAAAATAATAAAATAGTAAATTGGTTTATTTTTAAAAATAAATTATTTTGCTGTTAAATTTGGAAATTTAATACGCAAAAATAGGGAATTTTTAATTTAAAGATTCTAAATTAAAAATTCACTATATAAAAAATTGATAAAATCAATATATTGATAAATCAAAGTAATCTAAATAATTAAAATATATAATGTTTTCATTTTTTAAGTCTGAAACTGGCGATGTATTAATTTCAAATGCATCGATAGTATGTGGAGGTGAGATTATTATAAATGGACAGAGAATTACAGGTTCTAATATGAAGGTTTTTGGCAATAGTGTAGGAGGTTATGTTGTGGTTGATGGTGTTAGAATTGCAGAAGGTTTGAAACTTGATATTACTGTAAATGGTCCTGTTTCAAAGCTTGAACAATCAATTGGTAATGTTACGGTTGTTGGAAATATTGGTGATATTAAGGCAACATCTGGTTCCGTATCAGTAACAGGAAATGCAGAATCTATTAACAATACAAGTGGTGATGTTAAAGTTGGTGGTTCTGTTGCAGGAAGCGTTTCTACTGTTTCAGGTGATATCGGAGTTAGTGGTTCTATCTCAGGAGGCGTAAAAACTGTATCTGGTAGTATTGGCAAAGGAGGTAAGATTTAATTTATTGACCATTTAATATTATTGTTTCTAGATTATTTTCAATTTCTGTCATAACTTCTGCCGGTAATACTTCCTCTTTTTTAATGAAATTATTAAAATCATCTATATTTCCTTTTAAAGAACGTCCTGTTATTGACGAAACAATTAAAACATTATTACTTCCTAATATATATTTTTGAATATAATATTTATTTATTAAATCACTGGATAGATATTTACTTATTGGTTCAGAAAATATTTCCATATTAGATGAATTTAAAATACCACTCATTGTACCAAATAACATTATATTAACTCCAATTTTATTACATTCTTCAATAAAATTTGGAGGTGAAAATAATTCTCTTTTTGATACTATACCTTTTGGGGGTCTTGCTTGTATTTGATTTGCAAAAATATTATGTTTTTCTTTTAAACTTCTAATTGTATCTAAATTTTCGCAATTTGAAACACCATAAAATTTTATTAATCCAGCATCTTGTGCTTTTTTAAATTCAATAAAATCAGATTCTTTTCCACAACTAAAATGTACTAAAAATAAATCAATATAGACACAATTTAATTCTACACATATTTTTCTAATTCCTTCTAAGGTAATATCAGCAGCTTTCCATGTGATCCACAATTCTTCTCTAGGTATAAATGATATAGCGGCCCTTATAATATTTTTATATTGACCGTCTTCATAACCTCGAGCACCATAACCTTGAGCACCATCAATATGTCTATAACCATTTGCTAAAGCTAGTGGTAATATTACAGCTAAATTAACTTGAGCTGTGCCAAAACATAATTGTGGCATTATTATACTTTTTAGGTCGAAACCGCCTTTTTTAAGAGAAAGATATTTTGATTTATATTTTAAATATTTTTGTTTATATTCCATTTATATATTAGATAGATAATATATATATATATATATTCATTTATTTTTAATCCATACTTGATGATAACCACGTTCTAACTGTTTAAAATTATATAATGTTAGATTATCTATTATTTTTTTATAATTACATTTAATTGAATAATCCTGTTCAAATATACATAAATCTAATTGATCATATAATTTCGGATTTTCATCAAAAAACTGTTCTAGAAATCCTTCACAATCTGCAACAAGTGTATTGAATTTTAAATTGTATTTTTCTTCAACTTCTTCTAATGTATATATATCCAATTTCTTTGTTTCACATGATATAGATGTTGTTCCATATCCTGCTCCAGTTAATTCCATATTTTTTTTTGAAATAATACCTTTTAATATATGAAAATCACAATTATTATTTTTCATGTTTTCTTCCAATGATTTATGTACTAATATATCAGGTTCAACTGACACTTGATTTGTTTTTATAGATAATTTTTTATTAATAATACATGAAACAGTACCATATCTTGCTCCTAATTCTAAAACAATTGAATCGGATTTTATATACTGTTCAGCTTGCCTTTGTTCTTGACTTTCTATCATTTTATGATTAATTATATTATCAGTTTCATTTTTAAATATCATTTATAATATTAGTTATTATATTTAAATTTATTTAATAGATTTATAATTGTTATTTTTAATAGAGATAATAATAGTTTATATTTTTAATAGAGATAATAATAGTTTATATTTTTAATAGAGATAATAATAGTTTATATTTTTAATAGAGATAATAATAGTTTTATAATATTTATATCATTTTTAATAGAAATAATGATAGTTTATAATAAAATATTATATAAAAGTAATAATAAATAATAAATAAGATATATATATTGATCACACAAATAGTATATATAAAAAGTCCTTAAAATTCGTGAGAGAGACACACAGGGGGTAGTGTGTTGATTCTTAAAAATTATAGAAACTTTTTTTTTCTATTAATTATGTGATCACTTTAATTAGGTTATATATTAACTTTTGATCACATAATTAATAGAAAAATTTATAAGTTATTTTTATGAAAAGTAATATAGTGTATATTTTGGAAGTTCGTTACATTTTATAGTAAAAAGAACAGGATGTGACAAGAATTTAAGTTTTATAATAAAAATCATAATTTCTATTTCTTGTTACATCCTGTTCTTTTTGCATGATTTTTAAAAAATGAAAAGTATATGATGTAACAACAATAAAAAATGGCAAAAATCTGAAAAAAAATGATAAAAAAATCAATTGTTGTTACATCCTACTCTTTTCATATATTAAAAAGTATATCACGTGACAATATCTTTAAAAATATATTTAAAGACTAATTATTATTGTCATATGATATATTAATTAAAATTCATATTAATATAAATTGAATGTATATATACAAAAAATATAAACTAATTATTGATGTATATTATATCACTTATATAAATCAAAATATATATTTGATTAATATGTAACAACTTTTATAGTCGTATTTAATGGCTAAATTATATTGTATATTGATATACTTATAATAATTTTAAATTATTATTTGTATATGATATAACAAAATTGATTTGCCAAAATAATTATATGTTATATTACATACTTTTTTAATTTAAGTATAATAATGTACATAAATATTTTGATTGCGTTTTTTGGAAATGAAATAATATAATTTTATAATATATAAAACTATGACAAATTATAATTGTGATAATTGTAATTTTATAACAAATAATAAAAGTAATTATACAAAACATCTTCATACAAAAACTCATATTGAAAATATAACACCTGAAAATAAATTTTGTTGTGATATTTGTTTAAAATTATTTAGTCATAAAAGCAGTTTATGTAAACATAAAAAACTATGTGATAAAAAATCATTAAATAATGATAATATTAATAATATTAATGATAATACTATTACAAATAAAGATCCTACTACTACTATATTATTGCTTCAACAGGAAATTAAATTTCTCAAGGAAAAAACAGAAATTGAATCTAAATTAATCAAGGAAAAAACAGAAATTGAATCTAAACTAATCAAAGAAAAAACAGAAAATAAATTACTACAAAAACAATCAAAAAAAGAGAGAAAACTTTTAAATGAACATAAAAAAGAGCTTTTAAAATCAAAGGATGAACAGATTGATTTAGTTCAACATAAAAGCATGGAATCAGTTAGAAATGCATATTCAGAAGGTCGTATGAATGCTCTAACATTTGTTTCTTTAACCTATAATAAGACACCTAAAATGCCATCAATACCAATAGAATCAGATTATGTTGTAGCTGATGTTAAGAGTGATAAAGAAATTAAATATTGGATACAACAGAAACCTGATTTTGCTGACGAATACATTGCTGAAAGATTATTACATATTTATGATAATAAAGGTTTTGTTAATTATATTACAAATATAATTGTCAAAGCATATAAGAAAGATGATCCAGCAGAACAGACATTCTGGGCATCTGATGTATCAAGATTAATTTATATAGTTAGAAGTACATTTGATCAGAAGGATGAATGGGTGTATGATAAAAAAGGTGGTATGATAAAGGAATCTATAATTGATCCGCTATTAGATGAAGTATATAATATAATAATAAAATATTATAAATATATGCAAAAAAAATATTTACATAGCACAATAAAAGAAGAAAGCGATTATTATATGGGTAAATTACCAATATTAGCTGTTGCAGAAAATTTAATAAAGGATTTTAAAAATAGACAATCAATAAAAAATCAGATAATAAGAGTATTAGCACCGAAGTTTTTTTTAGATAGAGATTTAAATAAAGCAAAAATAATAAAAAATAAACCAATTATAAAAGAGATAGAATATGAACCACCAAAAATAGAAAATACTATATTTGATAAGATAAAAAATAAAAAATTAGAGGAATCAAAACAGATAGTAGAATCATCAGAGGATACAGAAGAATTTTTAAATGATCCAAGAGTAAAATATAAAATGGAAATGCAAAATAAAAAAGAATCATTAAATATGTTACCAAAAAATGATAAAAAATATAAAAAGAAAAATTGAATAATATAATATTAACATATTTTAGTATGAATATTTAATTTGTATATAAATGAAAATAAATTTTATAAAAGCTTGCAAGGCTGGAAAATTAGAAGAAGCTAAAAAAATATTTAGTAAAGTAAAAAAAAATAATATTAAAATAATTGAGATTGTATTTAAATATGCAATGGAAAATAATCAATTAGATATTGCAAAATGGTTATATTCTTTAAAATTAACTAATACTATAAATTTAATAAATAATATATGTGCTAAATTTTTTAATAATGCATGTAAATATAAAAATTTAGAAATGATTAAATTTTTATATTCAATTGAAAAATTAAGTTTTATTACTGCATGTGAATTTGGAGATTTAGAAATAGTTAAATTTTTATATTCTTTAGATGTTAAACCAGATATACATGTAAATAATGAAGAGGCGTTTAAAATAGTATGCATTAATGGATATTTAGAGATAGCGAAATGGTTGTATTCTTTAGATGATAAACCAGATATACATATAGATAATGAAATAATATTTCGCAATACATGTTATAGTAACAATTTAGAAGTTGCTAAATGGTTGTATTCTCTAGACGGTAAAATAAATATACATATTTTTGATAATGTAATATTTAGAGATGCATGTAAAAAAGGAAATTTAGAAATTGCTAAATGGTTGTATTCTTTAGATGATAACCCTGATATATATATATTTAATAATATGATATTTAGAAATGCATGTTATAATGGTAATTTAGAAATTGCAAAATGGTTATATTCATTAGATGATAAAATAAATATACGACATAATGATGATGAAATTTTTATAAATGTATGTATGTATAAATATAATATAAATCGTAGAAAAGTTGCTAAATGGTTATTAACTTTATGTGATGAGTATTATTGTGATGATGATGATAATGATTATTTAATTAATTGGGGGATTGGGACCAGTATAAAAAAATTATATCAAAATAAGGAATATGATAAAATAATAGAAAAATTAGGAATACAAAAAGAGAATTTTAAAATAGATAGTGATAATCAATGTTTAATTTGTTATGATGATAATTATAATTTTATATCATCATGTAAACATACATTTTGTTTAGAATGTTTTTTAATGTGGTATATTAAATGTGATAAATTAGATTGTTCATATTGTAGACAAAAAATTGTGTTAAACGAATCTATTTATCAAACAAATTAGAATTTTATTTATAAAAAAAGTTGATATTAATACATTATATATATAAAACTATATATAATATAAATTATAGTCATGTATTGCATGAATGATAGTACTTTTCAATTTATGTTAACATTAACAAAAGGAGAATTAGCAGCTTACGCCTGTAATGCAGTAAGAAAAAATAATGAAAATAAAGGAATGGTATTAAAATATTCAAAAATGTTAGAATGTAATATGAATAAACCATTATCTGAAGCAATAAAAAATAATGATATATTATCATTAGCATTATGTTTAAAATATGGAGCATCATTAAAAAATGACGAAGATGATGTAAGTTATATACATTACTGTTGTTTAAAAGGTTATGATGTTTTATTAAAAGCGATTATAAAAGAACTTATAAAAACAGATACAAATATAGTGGAAGATTTAGATAATGGATTAACACCATTACAAGTAGCATTATATTATGAAAATTATGAATGTGCAAAAGTATTAATGAATTATAATGTAAATGTAACTTGGATTGATTATGATGATGATAAATTTAGTTGTTGTAGTTCTTGTAGAAAAAAAAGAGAATTACAAAAACAATATAATGAAGATATTGATGAAATTATTGATAAAAATAAATATAAAAATAAAGATATTGATATTATTGATTTGGATAAATTTAGCAAAAAAAAGGAAAAATTAATTGATATTGATGATAGTGATGATGATATAGATGAAGATAATGAAGAGGAAAAAATAAAATATATAAATGCTCTTGATATAATAATAAATTCATATAATCCAAATCATATGAAGTTTATTGAATTAGTATTGCCCAAAATTGTATCATTTACAGAACAAACATATTTTCACATGCTTGAATTAATATCAAAAAAAAAATACAGTGAAGTTGATCTTATACTTACAAAATTTTCACAAACTATAAATAAAAATATAAATGGAGATACATTAATGTTACAAATAATAAAAACAAAAAATAAAGAATTGATAAATAAATTTTTAAGATTAGAGACAACAGATTTTAAAGTAATTACAAACCCCCCTTATTTGCATTATTTAGCATATCATTATGATTATGATAATATAGAATATATATTAAAGAAAAATAAGGATGCTATTAATTTTAAATGTGAAGATAATTTTTCTACAATAGAATACTTTTTATTAAATTCAATTAGAGATACAAAAATACCGGAAAATATAGTAAAAATGATAAAATTATTATTAGATAAAGGGTGTAATGTTGTAGATAAATATGAAACGTTAAATATTGCAATACAGTTAGGATGTACAGAAGTGATAAATTTATTGATGAAATATGGGGTTACATTAGATAGAAAAATAAAAAATGATAAGATATATTTTCCCCCACATAATAATAATGATATTTTAGGTTTTGCTGCTCAAATAGGAGATCCAAAAATGATTGAATATTTATTAAATAAAAAAACAGTAATAAATATATATTCTGATCCAGATAATAAATATACAGGATTGCCAACTAGTTTATTAATAGCTATAAAATGCGGAAATGAAAAGGCAATTAAGTATTTAAATAAAAGAGACGAAATAAAAAAGATATGTTTAAATAAAAATAAATTACTGTTTGAATTTACTATTAATAATGGAGATGGTAATAGAGAAATAATGAGGGAATTTGCACCCAATGATGTTATTGATTCACTTAATTTAGATATAATGCAATTAAAATTAGATAGTTTGGAAAGAAAAATGGATATGACAGTAATAGATTATAAAAATAATAGAATTGAAGTATTAACATGTTTATCAAATATTTTAAATTTTTTAAAAATATGTGGAACAATTAAAAATAAATCAGAAATAGGTAAATTAGTTAATAAATATTATTCAGCGTGTTCATCGTCATTTTTCAGACCATTACAAGAAAAAGGGTTACATTTAATATTAAAAACAACAAATATGACAGATGTAAATGAATTATTTAATATTGTAAAATGTTTAGATGATGAAGATTTTATTGACAATTTATTTCAAAAATTATTAGATATACAAAATATAACTTTATTAGAAGAAATAGAAAATATACAAAATTATATTTTGTTAGTAGAAAAATGTTATAAAAAATTTAAATCTAAAGTTAAAGATGAAATAATAGAAAATAAAAATTATATTATATGTTATGCAAATGATGATAAATCATATATTGAAAGAGTTCTTGTTAAATTAAAATATCCTGTTAAATTGGATCATTATGATGAAATGTGTAATAAAATTAGAGGATCACATTGTATTATGACAGAAACTGAAACTTGTATAACTGTTAGAGATGATTATAGAGATATTGCAGTAAATATATTTAAAATAAAAAAATTGAGGGTTCCTTTAATATGGTTTGATTTTTATTCTTATAATATAGGTTTGAAACATAAAAGTGATTTAAATCATATGTTCCCATTTGTATTAGATAAAAAATTAAAGTCTATAACATGTTTTGAAAAAAGAGCAGATGATGCCGTAAATAAATTTGGATCAATATATCTTAAATATTTTTATGGAACTTTAACAGTGAAAAATCAAATTGTATTCGGTCTATTTGAATATTTTATTGACGCAACAGGAACTCTATTTCATAGACTATTCAGACCTTATGATGAAGTACCTGAAAAAATAAAATTATCTGTTATGAAATACTTTCCTGATGATTTAAAAAAAAGATATAGGCTATAGATCCAAATTGAAAAATGTTATTTTACTGTTTAATTTAGGATTTTTTTTACCAGTGAAAAAGATTAAAGAGTCTAAATTAAATACTCCTATGTAAAAAAGTTGATTTATTAATAATATATATATATTATTAATAATATGTAAATAAAATATACAAATGGAACAAATATGTTCAATATGCTTAGATAATAATG
>Ga0208088_1000016_pt1 | contig 31037 bp, 39 predicted proteins | sample LakMenEpi02Apr12_FD_150661 | JGI IMG/M metagenome (GOLD analysis project Ga0208088, IMG submission 150661) | Freshwater microbial communities from Lake Mendota, WI - 02APR2012 deep hole epilimnion (SPAdes) | ecosystem: Environmental > Aquatic > Freshwater > Lake > Epilimnion/Euphotic zone ...
GTTGCTGTGCCTGTTGGGTTTCCTGTTGGATCTGCTCTTGGCTCTTAACGAGTCCATTGAGGTCGAGTCCAAGTGCACTTGCTCTCTTCGTGAGATACCCCTGCACATTGAGGTATTGAGCGAGTGCCTGTGGTCCAAGGCTGTCCTTGACACCCACAACAAACGCATCGAGTTTCTGTAGATCCTGTCCACGACCAAGGGCATCAAGGCCGGTGACGATGACGGGGCGAACCATGCCCTTAGGCATCTTGCGGAGTTTCTTCTTACGCAGCATCTGACCCATGACAATGAGGACGAGGGGCTGCGACAGTTCTTCGCTGAGGGTTGCGAACACACCACCCAATGATGACTCTAGCTCTGAGATCATTGCGCGGACTTCAGTAGCAGTCACACGCTCTCCCCCACGCTGTACCGCAGTGTTCAGTAGGAACGCATATCCAAGGCGATCCTTAATCCCATCCATAGTGTCTAGAGCAACCCGGAAGTCCTGGTACTTCTCGACCTGAAGAACACTCACATCGTCTGCAATGCCCTCACGGATAGCACCGTTAGGAGCATCCTGTAGGGTGCGAGCCTGTGTGAGTCCATTGGGGTTCACAAGGAACAGCATTCGTGATGCTGCCATAGAAGCCTCAACGATGCTGCGGGTCAGACCTTCAAGGCTGATCAGGTCACCGAGGTACTCCTCAACGAGACCGCGACCATAGTCCTCGTCCGATACACGGTTCCACCTGAGGACAACATAGGGCAGATCTTCAGCAGCGTAGGTAGAGCGCGAGTCTGCTACCTCGATACCGGCTACCTCTTGCCAGACATCAAACTTGCCTGATTCATTACGGCAAGCAATGGTGTAGACATCGACTTCACGGGCGACATCACCTGATTCCATGTAGACAGCAGCACGGATCTCAGGGGATAGTACGGAGAGATCAGACACTTCTTTCGTGACGATGTGGATGATGTTGTCTGAGGGATCCCGTTCAACGACATAACTCTCAAGCCCACGGAACCGCCACTTACCCTTAGGGGTCAGTTCGATCAAACCGTTGCCTGAGATCAGGAGGTGACGCATGGCCTCATACATGATGGGTCGAGTCTGCATTGACTCGATTTCATCCATGATCTCCTTCTCCATCTCGCTGAAGGCATAGTCAAGTTCACCCAAGAGATCAGCGGACTGAGCAGCCCGGATGGTTTCCCGGTTGATGGTGAAGCGGAAGAAGGGGGTATTCGGGGGGAGCAGCGAGAGCAGCAGTTTGGCTGCTAGGTTGTTGACCCCTCGGGCTCCAAGGCTGTTGTAGGGGGTAGGGAGTGCCGAGGCAGATCCTGTACCGGCGGCTGGATACATATATGGCAGCGTCAGTTCAGAGCACTTACGCGCCCGAAGGACATAGGAGGAACGCTCCCCATCCAAACGGTTCCACTTCTCCTTAGCCGAGTAGTCCATCATTTAGTAAGCCCCAGGGATGTTGGCGCCGGATCCATTGTTCGTCGGGCGGTTCAGGGGGATCGTCAGGAGATCCAACCCGAAACCACCGGGCTTGCGCTTTGCCATGGTTGCTGCCGTAGCCTTGAAGGATTCAGCCATCTTGACGGGTGCCGGTGGCGGTGGTGGTGATGGTTGTGGCTTCGGGATCGAGGGCATACACATGGTTATTTTTCCTGTTGTTCTTTGAGCTTTAGTTCGAGGAATTGGATCACTGACCAACTCCCAAGGCGATGCCATATAGCGCGGTCTTCATCATCCAACCGAGGGATGGGTAGAGGGAACCGCGCCTTCAAGGCAACGATCAATTGGGGATTGATTAGCGGGATTTCAGTATCCTTCATTCCATAGGTACCAATCCAGGCAGGATGACCTCGCCGGTGTCGTTCAATTCCATGGGCAAAGTGTTCTCCCGGATCCGGTTGAGAGTCCATTGGTAAGCCGCAAGGTTCCAACGGGCAGCCTGTAGATGGGGCTCATCCCGGTGACCAATCATGTACTTAGTCAGATGCCGTAGGCCTGAGTCGAGGTAGCGCGATAGGGGCTGCCCCTTCTCCCAGTTGCGATCCCCATACTTCTTGGCACCTAACTCCATGTACCGGGCATCTGCTTCGATGATCTCCCAAGGAAGTAGATCGAACCTGCCCTTCCCCTCCCGTGTATCCCGGCGGCTACCCGTGTTCCACTCCTGCCGCTTACCACTGTCCTTCAGGCTGATCCCTGCTATCTGATGATCACTCATTCGACCACCGAGTGCCTTCCGTAGTGAACTAACTTGGGGGCCTTAGGTTCCACTCGGATGTCATCACCACACCCAAGGTTCACCAGGCGAACCTCAAGCTCACGGATCCGAGCAAGGTGCTTCTTCTCTCGTTCCATGTGGTAGTCGAGTTCAGCCAGGATGTCGGACACCAGGTTGTCTGAGACAACCCCTGACCGCCGACTGTCTTCCACACGCTCAATCAATGTTTGTTTCTTTGGCATTAGAACGACCACCTCCGGAAGAAGCACAATGAATTGAAGATGATGCAAAACACCACCACCTTTAGGACAAAGATGGCAGACTTAACCACGATCAGTTGAGCATTAGTTTTCGCAGACATTCAAGATCCTTTCAGTAATCGGGTGAACTGTCTTTAACCCACCACAGCAGTGCTCCACATAGAGCGAATATGACGAAACACACACCTACATCGAGTACCAACTCAACCACGGCTTGGCTCCCATAAACGAACGCGACCCGTCTTCTTGACATAGTCACCCTTGCGAAGGATGTAGGCACACCGGGCTTGAGTAATGGCTACCGATGCTGAGAGCCCTGCTTTCGCATAGGTCTCCACAACACCTGCCCAACCACCTTCATCAACGATCTTCTCTGCCCGCACTGGACCAATACCCGGGCACCCTGGGTACCCATCGACTCTGTCGCCGGTGAGCGTTTGGATCAGATGGGTTCTGTTGGCATCCGCAGGGGTAACCGTGATCACACCGGCATCAGGGTTGTTGGGGTTGAACCAACGACCGGGGATGGTCTTCATGTCCTTATCAGCGGAGACAATGATGGACTTGGTCTTGCCTGTGGCATAGATGCCCATGACATCATCAGCCTCAAGGTTCTTCCAGGTCTGGCAAGGCCAACACTCGTTGATGTAGGCGCGAAGCTCCAAGAAGCAGATGGGCTTACGGGTTGCCTTACGATTTGATTTGTACTCCGGGTACACACCCTTTCGGAAGTTTGTGTGATCCGTAAAGCAGACTGTGTAGGAGTCTCCCCCAAGTTTCTCAACGAACTCCACGATGTCTACATCAACCCGACTCTTAGCCTCAGCGAAGTCTGAGTGGAGCGTGAAGAAGTCATCACCCCAGTTGATCACCTTCTCTACCGAGGCGGCTGCTGTGTATGCGAGGATGTCACCATCGATAACAATATGTGTCTTCATTGCTCGTCCCTACCATCTCGCTCTTCAGCATTCGTAATCATGTTCCGCACTCGCATTGAGAGCATCTCAGTCATCCCTAGCATCTCGGGAGCACTCCCATTGGTTTCCATAACGATTGCATAGGTGGTCTTGGATCTGTTCTGGTACCCAAAGAACACGAAGCAATCCATGCGCTTATCGATCTCTTCGAGTAGTTCTGTGGTGCTTGCAAGTTCAAGGTCTTTCATGGTTGTCCGTAGTCGATTCTCTTAAGGGATTTGATTCGTCGCATGATTTGCCTCCGTTGTTCTGACCCTGGAGGCCAAGTGCGTATCTGCGTCATCAAGGATGCCTGTGCTTGTTTCTCGATGAGGTACGGGGAGACCATCAGGGCAGCGTTGATTGCCTTGTCTCCATCGATGACCCACTCCCAGGCTGTACGGGCGCGTGGGTTGGTTGTGGACTTGCGGCGGATGCACCCACCCCATTCCTTCTTGAGCGCAGCGAGTACCCCAGGAAATGTGTTCGAGACACATAGGCGCGGGCTACCTTTGCGGTAGAGCATGAAGCATCCTTCACCATCGATATAGCCAGCCAGATAAGCAATCCAATTGCTCCTTTCAATGAGTCTCGGCCCATGTAGCCCCGGTACGGAACTCACCATCGAGGGCACACCGGAAGCCAAGGGTTTCCCCTGCTGACTTGATGCAACCAACGGCATTGGTGCCAATGATTTCTTCGAGACCCCGACGGCATTCGATTTGGAACTCATCATGGATCCATCCGATGACTGCATAGTCTTTCCCCCATTCGAGATTTTTCCAGGACATATTCTGAACGAAGTGCAAGAGTGCTTGCTTCATAATGACTGCACCGGCAGACTGAAGCAAGGTGTTCAATGCTGCGTGTTCTGAGCGGATAGGTAGATGTCTGCCATCGAGACCAATCAGGTACCCACGCTTCGATGCTGCTGACACACACTCCTTGAGAACCTTGTAGGCACCCACCTTCTTCTCGAAGGAACCCCGGAGCCGCTTGCCCTCCTTCACGCCACCACCCACCGTCATGCCTAACTTGAGATCACCGGCTCCGTAGATCATTGCGTAGATCAGAGTCTTGGCGATGTTCCGCTTCTCTTCAAGATCTGCATTGTGCTTGTCCCGCTTAGTCCCTGGTGCAACGATGCCGAAGGCGATGGCATTCGTCCAGTGGATATCACCATTGAGTACAGCCTTGCTGTAGAGACCATCGTCATAGGCATGGAGGAAGTGGGATAGGCATCGAAGCTCTAGCCCCGAAGCATCAGCACCAACGAGTACCCAGTTGGGGCGTGGTCCAAAGAGGCTGCGGCACTCCTTGCCATAAGGTGACCTTGAGGCAGGAACCTGCGCCATGTTGGGCTTACTGTGGGTTGCTCTGCCGGTGACTGCACCATTGGTATTGATGCGGCCATGGATGACTCCATTGCGGGACAACTTCACCCATGCTTCCTCACCCTCACCTATCTGCCCAAGACGCTTCACGATCAGTAGGTACTCACATAGAAGTTTGGCTTCCGGATAAGGGAGCTTTGAGAGCACAGCCTCATCGATCTTTGGTTGCCCTGAAGGAGTCACCTCCTCCGCTTGCCACCCGTAGAGTTCATTAAGACCTCTCGCAATGTCCATACGAGACCCTGGGTTGAATACAGCGGTCTTCACCTTGGTCTTCATCTGAATCATCTTGGCTGGGAACACCTTCACCAACTGTTCCTTGAGATCCACCCGCTTGATCAGTAGTTGCGCGGTGAGCCTGTCAGCACCAGGGCGATCAAAGTGCCACCCTGCCCGCTCAATGCGTTGGCAGATCCGAGCGACCCCTAGTTCCAATTCAACTGCCTTCGGTGCAGGACCCTGTGCAATCAGGTGCTGATAGAGAGCAAGGGTGACCTTGGTATCTACTTCGCAGTAATCCTGCATCTCCTGAGTCCATGCTGACCAATCAGCGTTCTCACCGTAGGTGTCCTTCAGGAGCCCAAGACGCTGCCCCCATGCCTTGAGGCTGTGGCTACCAATCAGTTCCTTGTTGAATCCAACACGCTTCCAATCGTCATTGCGGAGGTCTGGGTAGACCAAGCGAGAGAGTGTCAGGGTGTCAAGGATCTTCTTGGTTGGAATGAACCCAAGGAGTTGTTGAAGGATCGGTAGATCGAAGCCAATGATGTTCTGACCAATGATGCAAGAGGCTTCTTGGAGAACCTTGATGGAAGCACCATGACCTGAGGCGAGACTCGTAGATGTAATGATGGCTCCGGTATTCGCATCACGGGTGACGATGCACCAGATCCTTGTGGAGGCATCGAGTGAATCGGTCTCGATATCGAAGACCACAGAAGTGTCCAAAGTATTTGGACTATTGCTCATGGCTCTTGCTTTGCGGATTGATCCATGTTGGTCAACTAATTATAAGTGACGCTTCTGTCTATGCAAGGGATCAATCCCATCGATTTCCATGGGATTAGAAGGGAGCTTCTTCGACCTCTTGAGCAGGATCGAACATCACACATTCAGTCAAGCGACCTGTTTCCTTGTCGTACTCCAGTGCCATGCAGCACCCTGTCTCACCTGTGTAGCGACACTTCAGAACACGCACTCTCGTTTGGTTCTTATTCTCGCCCTGTTGGTTCCGCTCAAGGGCGATGACTGAATCACTCAGTTGAGCAATACTCTGAGATGACCTGAGGTGTGACAGACTTACTTCACCGCCCTCTTCATGGCTGCGCCCATCGATACGCTTCAGGTGGCACACAACAAACAGGGTGATACCTGTCTCCTCCACCAGGGTGCGAAGCTTGGTCATCAGGTTGTCCAACATCCGCCGCTCATCACCTTGCCCATCATTGAGCCCGGATACTGCAATGGATATGTGGTCGAGTACTACAGCCTTGCACCCAAGCCCCTTACCCATGTAGCGGATGCGGTCGAGGAGGTTCTGCCCCTCGGTACTCCCGAAGTGGTCATAGAGGAACACCTGTCCAGCAGCGAAGACCTTATCGAAGGAGTCCCGTAGTTCCTTCGGGTCAGCCCCGAGGTGGAGCCGCTTGTTCGCTTCGAGACTCATCAGGCCAATGGCGGTACGCGCTACGGATTCCTCAAGGGCGATATAGCCCACGGGGATCCCTGCTTTGATCAGACTGAAGGCGAGTTCACGGCAGAACTGGCTCTTACCTACACCTGTACCGGCGGTAACTGTGACGAGTTCCCCTGGGCGGATCCCATGGAGCATTGCCGACAGAGGAGCCCATGGGTATGGGATGCCCTCGGTTGCATCGAATGCTTGGATGCGCTCCCAGATGTCGTTGGCTGAAACGATGCCATCAGGGCGGAATGGTGGTGCTGTCCATATGGCATCAATCAGTTGCTTCGCCTTACCACCCTTGAGGCACTCGTTGGCATCCTTCAGGGGCAAGCGGGCTATGAAGGCTTTCCCGGGACTCAATACCTTGGCGCATTCCTTGGCAGCCAGTTGCCCTGGTTCATCCATATCAAAGGCGAACACCACCCGGTCAAACCCTTCCAACCAATCGAGGCTCTTCGCTACTGCCTTGGGTGCCGATTGGGCACCATTGGGTACCGATACCACAGGCCACTTGTGATCCTGCATCTGAGACAGGCTCATGGCATCGATCTCACCCTCGGTCACTACCACCATGCGCCCACTACCGGCGAAGCGGTGTTGCCCAAAGAGCACCATTTGAGTGGCATCACCCAGGATACGGAACTGCTTGTCAGCGGTACGGATCTTCTGAGCAATGATCTCGCCTGATGCGTTGCGGTACTGCGCTACCTGTACGGGTACACCAAGGTGCTCACCGATACCGTAGTTCCATGATCGGCAGGTTTCCTCGGAGAGACCTCTACGCTCAAGTGTCACATACTCAGTTTCAATCATTGCTGCGAAGTCCTTCCGCTGTGGGGTGGGTAGCGCGGTAGTTCCATCACCACGCTCATGGTGTTTGCATCCAAAGCAGAATCCGTGACCATCGGAGTAACGCGCTAGGTTGTTCTTGGAGCCACAGGCCGGACAAGGTTCATGGCGCAAGAAGGAAGCTTCAGTCACGGAACTGATCTCCTGGGGTAACTACTGCCACTCGATCACCGTTGATCCAAGTGCAGGACACCGTTTCACCAAGGTGCTTTACGAGTGCCAAGGCATCCTCGCGGTACACGGGTAACCACTTCTCCGCAGTATGTGATCCTTTGCCGGTCGCCCCGGCTAGGAGTCGACAAATTGTCACACCGGCACCGTAGGGGTAGTCACCTTCAAGTGCGTAGAACGACACTGTGATCAGTTTCCCGCCACCTCGGTACTTGATGATGTCTTTCATGCTTCCAGCGCGTAGTTGGTGCGTGGGCTTGCAGGAGTGCGCGTAGGTGTGATGCGGTCATCTAGCAGCGGCATCTGCCCAACAAGTGTTGAGAGGAAGATGCGGAGTGAGCGGATCTCTACGCGATCCAAGGTTGCAAAGGTGTCTGATCCAAACTCGATCTTCAGTTCACCACTTGTTTCCGATACTTGGCAGAAGGAGGGCTGACTCGGATCATCACTGACCAACCGTGGGTTGAATACTTGCTTGTATGCCATATTGATTCGTTTCTGTTAGGTGCATCATGGAGCCATGTTGCTCCTGCTGCGCTGCTGCTAATGACTGAATGAATGAAGGGGTGTCAGATAAACGCATCATCAACAACCATTCGCCGCGATCTCTCCGCATCACAACAGCAGGAACCTTCTTGCCCTTACTGTCCTTGATGGCCTGTTCGATGAAGTCGTAAACAGCCAATGACTTCCGTAACTTCACCTCGAAGTGCAAGCCTCCGGTTCCTCCTAGGTCTGCCGAGAGGCTCCCGCTTGATTGGGCTGCCCGGAAGCAACCAGGGAGACCTAAGTGCTCCCTGATTGCATCCCGTGCATCCCGTTCCCCACGCTTCCCTCGTTCCCGGTTGTTCATCAGAAGTCTTGCGCCTTGGGTGACTTCTTCTTAGGAAGTGACTCTTGCTTAGGTTCTTCCTTAGCAGCCGGTGCTTTCTTATCCTCCTCAAAGTCTGAGAAGGTCTCCGTAGTGAAGCCCGCATCAGTCGCGCCGAAACCGAAGTCCGATGCACTGGATGGCATACCTTCGCGGAGCTCAATGATCTGTACACCACGGAGACGGAGACTCAGACCTACCCCACCGATACCTGGTTGATTCCAAGAGGTGATCTCAACAGCAAGCCGAGCGCGGCTGCCGTTGCCTACCCGGATATCACCCTCAAGCTTGGTGCCGCGAGAGTCAAAGAGTGCCGGACGCTGAACCCAAGTCTTCCCTGACTTGGTCTCGACATTCGCCCGCAACTTTGCCTTGACTACTAACTGACCCTCTTCGTTGCGGCTGTAAGGGAGCGAAGGGGATACCTTCACCTTCTTGCCACCGGAACGCTTGGTCTCTTCTTCAATCGCGGAAGCCAGTGCCCGTGCAAGGGTTGCCTCAAGGGCATCCGCATCAGCACCATCTTCAAACATGATCCGGGTGCTGTAGGTACCCGCTGCATCAAACTTCATATCCGGCTCAGTCAAGCTGGGCCAGATCAGGGTTCCTGTGGGTGTCGTTAACTGCGTATTTGCGCTCATTTGCCCTACTTTCTATATATGTTGTGCCCGATATGCATACCTAACGATCATTTTCACATTGTATGTACGAGAAGAGTATCTCGCAATGGTCAACTATTAACTACGAGAAGAAATACGGAGCATCCACCAACAACTTCGTATCAAGGGTTCCCTGGGGAGGAGCCGGTGGTAGCTCCATTCCCACGGGTAACTGAGCGTTGATCTGTCGGATCCAATCGCCCAAGGGATCACCATCGAAGGTGTCTACCCATGCTGCCCGTAGTTCCCTGTTCAGTACCGGGGCGTAAGCAGCGTGTGTCAGGTAGGAGTCATGCACGAAAGCCATATCAGGTACCCCTGCTGCTACCAACCGTATCGCTGTCTTCCGGGCTGCACAGGCATCCAAGGAGTGAACAAGGTTTGGAACGATGCCATGGATGTGCTTGCGCCTGTTGATCCGCGCTGTCTTCTTGCGGATCTGCCAGATGTTTGCCTGAGGTCCCAGGACAGTTCTGACCCGTGATTTGTCATAGTTCATGTATGACTGCTGCACAGTAAAGCCATCAGGGGTAACCCATGTGGCGTGTATCCCACTTTGAACGAGAACCTTGGCTGCCCGCTGCGCCCAACTGAGGAACGCCATGCCGCCTACACACACCTCGCTGATTGCTGGCCATAGGCTCTTGATCAGGACTCCGCAGGGGTAACTCGGATCCATCCAAGGTCCACCACGGTGCTGCTCGAAGTATGCCTCTCGTAGGTACATAACAGCAGACCGCTGCGAGATGCTGTAGGGAACAGTCATCACGACACGCTTGATGAGGCTCCGTGTGATCCCTAGTTCTGCCCATTGAGCAGCATGGTCATCACCCCGCTTGGCAGCCTCAATGATCTTCTGCTGCGTCCGTGCAGCAACAATGCTGTAGATGTCTGCGGGGACATTAGAGGGCAGCAGGTTGACGGCTGCACCCCCTACTTCATCCTTGAGGAGGAGCGAGAGAACCTGTAGGCCATTGCAGCTTCCATCGACGGCAACCATCAGGTGCGAAGGTTTACCGGCGCGGACATTGGGTACATCAAGGCACCAAGCAAGGAACGAGAAGGGATCTGCGGCATCCTTCCAGCGACCCACGGTACCCAAGGGATCCTTGGCGATACTCTCGGCTTCCCCTGAGTTGACCCATTGGCGGGCTGCTGCCTCACGCTCCGCATAGGTGCCCTTGATACCCCTACAGGCTGCCGCATGGCGCAACCAGGCTGCTGTCGCCTCCCCTGCATGAGGGATCACATGACCCTGCCCGAACTCAATGAGACCCTTCTGAAGGTCATTACCCTGGTGGGACAGACCCGTGGACTGACAGTAGAACCTGCCTCGGAAGTCCAGGCTTGAGGCATGGAAGAACCGGAGGTCACCCTCACTCGCAAACTTAGACGCAAGGCTGATGGTCTGAAGGATCCCGATGCGCCGTGACTTGATCCGCCGGTTGTTCTCGGCAACCCGGTTGGCCTCATGCCAGTACCTACGGATCTCAGCGCGTTGCTCAGGGGTCTTCTCACAGACCAAGTCGAGGATCGGAGGACGCGCAGGGAACACACCTTCGGCGTAGACATCAAGGTCACCCACGGGTGAACGGGTTTCCATGAGCCTCTGCACCACATCAAGGACTACAGCATTGACGCGGTAAGGGGTGTGTTGCACAGCATTGATAGCGGCATACACCTCAGGCATAGTCTTGATGTCATGGCACTCGGTGGCTGACTTGGTAGCCCCACGAACCAACGGGAACCCAAGACCCTCCTCATAGCCACCATCGGTTGGTGAAGACCACTTACGGGGAGGGACAACCATGGGCATCTTGATGGGGTGCAAGGCCTCACCATGCTTCATGTTCTTGTGGGCATACTCCCAGGCATCCTCGGACAGGGACAGGAGCACCACCGTCTGCCGCATACCACGCTTATGGCTCCTACGCTCAAAGAGCCCTGTTGACTCAATAGCAGCAATAGCCAGGATGTACCCCACCTTGAGGGCAGTCTCATCGTCCCAGGCAAACTCGTTGGTGATGTCCGTGAAGGTGCGGGAGACAATCTTTCGGAGCTCCGAGGCTCTCCGTTGGGTAGTCCGATGGGCAACCCATTGCTGATACCGGGCTAACCGCTTCTCCTTGTCCTTGATCCTGATGGCAGTCAGGATGGCCTCAGTCTGGATGGTCTTGGCAGTAATGATGCAGACGCGGCTGAATGTCATGGACTTAGCAGCACCATCCATGAACGACTGAAGGGCGATCAAGGCGACCCGGTCGTACTTGAGCCCAAGGTTCCTTAGGGCAGTTGCGCCTACCGAGGTTTCCCCGGGCAGAGTCTCCTCAAGGTGCTCTGTCATGGGCTGAATGGCTGCCGAGGTGAGGAGGGTTCCCCAGCCTGTCTCGGAACTCCTACCGGCATCCATGGCTACCTTAATCCGTGCATAGAACCGACGGCGACCACGCTCATAAGACTCCAGGTCAAGTTCACGCTGAGAAAGCTTCTTAGACATCCTTGTCTCCTTAGGGTTCTTAATGATTCATAATGGTTGAATAAGGCTTATCTTCAATCAGTATCAAGAGAAATTGTTAAAGCCTTTTTCCTGATCCTTAGATGATATTTTAAGCAAGGATATTCTCTCCCCAAGAGGGAAGATTTCAAGATTGATAGAAAGAAATATGCAGTTGTATTTCTTACGTCTAACCCTAGAGCACCCTTGGGTTTCATTATGTTTTCTTAAGGGCAACCAGTGCCCAGCTCTTACATAATGTCGGTATATGTAGTGAAATATGGACGGTTCGGGGCACATCCGTATATGACCATACCGAGACATTGACTGTGGCACAGTATTGGAAAGTGTGTCAAACCGCAGGGGACAGGGACAATCTTAGGGTTCCCCTGCGATCATTGACCAAAGCGATAGTCTCGCAAAGGGATTTTGAGTCCGCTGCGTCTGCCAGTTCCGCCACACCGGCTTCTCAATGCACTTTTTATTGGTGCCTCTGTGCCAATCGTGTGCCCGAAGGACACCTTTTTGACACACATTTGACACAGTGTCACCGCAGCTACACGCCGGATAGTCCATCCGCTTGTAGATGCCACTGTTGTCACACTCATAAAGAGCCAAGGGGTGCATCGAACCGCCAAGGATACACACCCTGGCGAAAGACAACAACCCCTCCGCTTGGCAGACTATCCCTGCTGTGAACGCTCAAGCATCATGACCACATCGTCCATACTCGAAGGTGCCAAGTGGGCGTACACTAGGGTCGATTGAATGCACTGGTGACCCATCCACATTTGGACCCGACGGACATCCACACCTGCCATCACTAGGCGACTCGCACAGGTGTGCCGGAGGCTGTGAAAGACCACCCCCGCATCCGTGATCCCCGCCGCCGTCGCAGCCCGCTTGAACCGCCGACTCGACTCCGTGGGACTCAAGTCCACGAAGGGTCCGGCAGACTGCCTCGGTAACCGCTCCATCACATCCCGAGCCCGCCGGGTCAAAGGCACCCCACGGCACTTACCGTTCTTCGTGAGGGTCAAGGAGATCCGGTCAACCCCCACATCCCGCCACCGAAGGTTTAATAGTTCGCTGATGCGGCACCCGGTCTCCACCGCGACCACCACCAGGTCAGCCGTCGGAGTCGATCCCAAGTGTGAGAGAATCTTGTCCTCCTCCTCATGGGTCAGCCAACGCCGCTCCTTCTTATGTTCCTTGCCAAAGGGGATCTTGGGCTTCGCAGCAATCCAATCCATATCAGCAGCCAAGTTCATCATCGTTGACAAAGCAGCCAGCCGCCGGTTGATGGTGGCCTGGGAGAGCCCTTGGAATTGCAGATCCATGACCATCTTCACGACCACGGCATGGGTGATCTCGGAGACAAGTCTCCCCGGGGAGAGAAGGGCAACCACCCTGCCCCCCACATCAGTCATCGAGTCTGTTCTGAGTCTTGACCAACGGGTCTTATGGGTGATAAGAAAAAGATCCTGTAGCGTGTGAGTCTCTTTTTGGTCAACAATTGGTGCCGAAAGAAGAACACTGGTGTCCTCACCACTATCAACAGCCAACTCAAGCCGCCGCCGCCACAGGTTTGCTTCCTTCTCAGTCTTGAAGCTTTGCCGGTACCGCTTACCGGAAACAGTAAAGGAGGCCTGATAGGAGTTACCGCGTTTCGTAAGCATTTAAGAACCTTCCGATTGATTGATTTGCAGAGCAATGGTCTTGCCCTTGGTAGTTAGGAATAGCAATACTTGCCGCCGGTCAGCGGGATCTTCTTCAGGACGAATGAGGTCAAGACCCCAACGCCCTGCTCTCCCTGGGCGAACGAGGTTCTTCCCGAGGAGCGAGACATTGCGTGAGACCGTAGATGTTGAAACACCCATGACCTCTCCGATGTCAGCCATGCACAGCGGCTTCCCCCTGAGGTTGGACTCGGCAATTAAGCAGAAGATCGCGGTTGCCAGCACCGGGATATCTTCGTTCTGAGTCCTCATTAATGCACAATTGCTCAGGAACTTCTTGATCGGCTGTGTATTGTTGACTTTGGTTGACATAAGGAACAGTATCCCCTGCGCGGGAAGTTGCGTCAAGCCACTTGTCCCACTTATGGAAAACATTTATGTACAGAGTCCAGCGGTGGATTTCAAGCTCGAAGTGGAGCCAGGAGATACTTTGGTGAGTTATAAGCACTTGCATTAGTAGACCCTCAGAAGAAGTTCGCCACGGAAATAGTTCACACTCATACGCAGACCCCCAGCCTCCACGAGTGCCCCCACTCGTCGCAAACCCAAACCCTGGATAGCAGCCATACGGTGCTCCCAGCGAGGCCCCAAGATGCGTGCTAACTGCTCAGCACCAATACGAAACTCATTGACATCCCAAGATTTCAGCATCTCCTTGCGGATTGCTCTATCAAGGACTCGTTCGGTGGAGTTATAGGATAATGGATCCCCTTTAGATAGAGCCCGACGGCTTCCATCAGGGAATTTTCCCCATATTTCTGCATGATCTGAGGGAAGTGAAGCCACTGCACGGGAAGTTCGGGGAACCATTACCAGTGTCCTCCCCGTGACTCCATCTCAGTCACCTTTTTTTGGATCATTAACAGGCTCTCCTTGGCCGCATCAATGCGACCCGCCTGTTCAATAATAAGGTCTGCTGCACGGGCGAACATAAGGGAATCAGGGGAAACCCCAAGGTCACCCCCCTCAGCCCTCGCTCTTGCCCGTAGGTAGTTCGCCGTCACTTCCACAATCGGATCTAGTGCCTTCATGCTCCGCCTCCTTGCGATGTAGTGCCTCAGTCAGTGCCAACAGAGCCAGTTTGTGAGCATCCAATGCTCTTTCCAGCTCCACGATTCTCCGCCGTAAATGCACATGGGTAACCACGGTGCCATCTGGATTTAGTTCCATTGCAGGGAATTGTCCTTGGTGGTCAATGATTCGTCAACGGGAATGTAAGGGGAATAGCAGAATAATTCGCGAAAAACAAAAACCCTCCCAAGGGGCGTAATCCCTGGGAGGGCCTATTGCATCTACCCTGCTATAACAGGGGATGCGTGGACGGGAATGGGTTCAGTGGGGAATCATCATAATGCTTTACGAATAGTGGCGGTCACCCTGGTGCTCTGATTCACCAGGCTTTGATTCAATCACAACAAAGTACGCCTCGGCACCATCCACCTCGGGAAGGGAATCAGAGTCTAGCCCACGCGCTTCCAACCAGTCACACTGGCGGGCACAATGGGCATTCTCGACGCGCTCCGCTTCCTTACTCTCGCGTAGTGCCACTGCCCCTACACGCGCTTCCAATACACGCGCTTCCTCAATCGACGCGCAGTGTTTATAGGAAACCAGTTTAACATCACTTCCCCACCAGCCCCCTTCCTCAGGGCCACCATAGTAGGGAATGGTTACATAGAGGGAAACAAAGTGACCCCCAAGGTAGACCGGCGGATTCACTACGGTATTGAAAGCTGCAACTAGATGGCTCATCGGTCGCCTCCCTTCAGGCGAGGGGAATCCTGACCCTCTACCCAAACAAGATCCCCTATATGCCACCCGTAGCGGAGAATGTCTAGGCCGTCATGGATTTTCCAAACAACATCAACGACTCCATCACTGGCTATTGATAGTCCCCATGTTTTAACAGTCGCTTCAATGACCGAATCCGGGGGAATCGAATCGAACCCGATAGTGTTCCGATCATCGTTAAAGCTTCGCATATCTAGGCGGTAGTGGCTGGTCATAGTAATCCTCTGCAAGTGTCGGGAATATCTGCCCTCATCAGTTCCCCTTATTACGCAAGGGGAATACGGATCATTTAAGATCCGTTTCGGGCGCGTAGGGGAATCACTCCAGCATGGCAGCGTCATCGATGGATTCGCATACCCATACGGTCACCCCTGTTAGCCATATGCGTTCCTCTTCGGTCAGTAGTTCGGGGGAATCAAGGAGCCCCAGTGCGGCCACTAGGCAACGATGGGCCTCCCAGTGATCACCTACCCATTCCCCCTTATCCACGCGGCGAAGGAGGGAATTGATGCGATCGGATACGGTAGTGGATGTGGCGCGTGGCATAGGGATATTCATGGTATCGGTTTATTCCTGTTTGGTCAATTAATTTAATGAGCAATAATGGCAATGCCGGAGCACAATCCACGGCGACCACTTGCGCCCGAGCACAAACGGCATCGGTCGCACTGGGTACGGTTTCCCCCCTCGGCACTCGCGGGACAAACCACTTCGCCGGGAATCATGGCATCAGTAGCGGAACTACGGACGCGGAAGGTGCGCCACCCTTGCGCTTGGGCTTCGGCGTGTTCCTCAGGGGAATCCACGGATGCCATGCATAGGTGCTTATGGCTAGATGCCGTGCGCCATTGGTGTGTGTAGCCCGTATAGCCCGATGCCCTTGATACTAGGGAATCCCACACATCCGCCGGAACCATTGCCGGATCCCCGTAGGCTCCTAGGCGAACGGCGCGGCCTCGAATCATGGACGATGCATCGCCTGGGGAAACCGTAGGGTAGTTGCCCGCAGCGTAACAACGATAGACGGCGTTAACGGATTTCCCTACTTCCACATAGCAGGTTCTAGGGGAATCAATGGATCCCCTATGTTTACAGTCTCCGCAGATAGACGCGTCCTCGCCGTTCGCTAGGGCATCCGTAGGTCGAATGTCACTACGGATAATGAATGTCTGCGCCATATCGCCCGTCTTGGCATTGCGGGAATGCCATACAACTATGGCGACAATGGGCGCACCGTCGATAGGGGAGGATCCTTCCCATATGACTGCCCCCGATGAACGGGGAATCTGTGGCAAGGTGATAGCGCGGGCCGTAGGCCGTTCTAGTAGTGACATTGTGCAGACTCCGAATAGATCGCCCGCATTACGCGCGGGCATCGGCGGGAATCAAAGTGATGCCCATAGGGATCCCTACGGATGGCCGTAAGGATCCGAATGGATGCCACTATTAGAAGTCTTGCACCACAACTACAGCCGATGGGTGAATCTTGGGATCATGCTCGAGCACCGTAGTAGCGTCGCGTAGTTGCTTGGGAGTGACCCCCCAAGCGCGAGCTGCTTCATCGATGGTTTCGAACTCTGACCATTCGCACCGTATAGCTACCCGGTCGAATGTAATGGGTTCGCCCGTGTCCTCCGATAGTGCGTCTAGGTGTTCCATGATTAGACGGGCACCAAACCCGGTCCATCGGGCGCATTCATCGCGTAGGAGTATGTCCATACCATCTTCGACGGATAGGTGTAGCACTACCATTACGCGCCTACTTTCATTGCAAGCATGGCCGCATAGGTTCCATGGGCTACGATTCGGTAGCCATTGCGTACCGTGTCGCCCTTACAGACGATGCGGTTTCCGTGTGAATCTGTTTGAAGCGTGTACATTCGTGAATCCCTTATAGGAGGAGTATGAATCGATTCCGCATTACGCGCGGCTCCGATGCATTCAAGTATAACGAGTACTTCGGCTAGGTCAACCATCTAGCAGGATGAAAAATGATAAATGGGCAACTATTTATAGTCGCCCATATTCCCGCCGGTGCTACCAAGTATGCCTGGGGAGGTGTGCTACCAACGATGCCTCGCCATGCGTCCCGATGCCCTACACGGGATCCATTATCCGATGCGGCGCATGGATGCCTAGCGGATTATGCTAGGTGTACCCCGATGCCTTGCCATTGACCCCTTCCATAGTCGCGCGTGATGGCGTGTATGCGCGTATTCGGGCGGGCGGGCGCGGGCGCGGGCGCGAGGCCACCGGCACCGGGGGGGAACGCCCCGGGCTCCTTGCGATACACCTCTTCAGACTTTTTCGCCAAACATTTGGGTTCCCCTTGGTTCCCCTCAAGACTCCTCAAGTGCCCCTTCGATACCCCAACCTCCAAAGAGCCTCGGCGACCCCTTCAGCTCCTTGGGCAACCGCTGACTCCTCAAGATCCGGGTAGGCAGCATGGATGATCTCATGGATGACCGTATCCAGTTCATCCTGAGGCTTCTGCCCCAGGGCTATCCTAATGATCCCTTGGGTGTAGTCACACTGTCCAGCGGAGTCCCCAAGGTTCGGTACGAACCTAAGTCCCCATTTCTTCCCTCTCACCTTAAGAGTCTTAACGGTCCTCCTCGGACTCCGAGCAGGGTCTCCGCTAGTCATCCTTTAGTCCTCTTAAGGTGTCTTTAGGTTCCTTGGTTCAGCATCATCAGTCTTCCTATCTGATCTTCTGTAGGTACCCTTAGGTATCCTTAGGTATCCATAGGTATCCTTAGGTTCCCTGGTTCATCATCATCAGTCTTCCTATCTGATCTTCTGTAGGCACCCTTAGGTATCCTTAGGTATCCATAGGTACCTGTCTACTGTCTTCTTTGTAGATTGCTGTTGTCATACCCATAGGCACCTTTAGGTACCCATAGGTACCCTTAGGTATCCCTAAGTATCTGTCTACTGTCTTCTTTGTAGATTGCTGCTGTCATGCCCATAGGCACCCTTAGGTACCCATAGGTACACAAGACCAGCGTCTAGGTCACCGAGGGGGATTCCCACTACCCCCATGGCCGCTGAACGGCATCTTTAGGAAATTAGATCATCGGGACCCTGTATAGACGCTGTTTGCCCAGCAAGGCTCCTAGGTTGCCCCAGGATCGATTCTTTCCCTTTGGGCGACCTTTGACCCACCCGAGGGGTTCAAAGGGCACCTGGGGCATCCTGCGGCTTCGTATGGACGCAGAGGCTCCTAGTGAGACCTTGTTCAGGGCTCTGCGACTACCTGGGGTGTCGATCAAACATTAGTGGCTCCCTCAAACTCACCACTAACGATTGACTTTGCAAAGTCATATGCAGATTTCACCTCGTTCATTCCCGCAGCATCAATGACAGCAGGGGCAAACCACACATCAAAATCAACCACGGGGATGGTTCTTTCATCAAGCGGACTCTTATTGTCTAGTCGGGCCTGTTCAGAAACATACCCATCCAAAAGAACTGTACCTGTCTTCTCTGTATGGTTCAGACTGATAGATCGCAGCTTCCAGTACTGCGAATAGGTTCCTGTTGGGTGCTGTATAATTTGCTGTAGTGCCATTAGGTTGACTCCAATACGGATACGATGACATCAATTCCCGCAGTCGCCCCGGCTGTAACTGTGAGGGTATCGCCGGTATTCAGTGGAATAGGTGAATCTAATACTTGGTAGGTGGATTGAATTGGGACTGCTGCTGCACGAACAATGTAGTAGCCAGTTGCTCCTTTGAACAACTGGACAGACACACTGTTGGCTAGTGTTGTACTTGTATTAGCAATATGAATTGCATTCACAATCGCAGTGCCAGTAATACCCGCATACACTGTAGTAGCAGTAGTCACTCCAACGGATGTGGCATAGTTTTTATATGCGTCTGGCATTAGGATTTCCTTTGGTATTTATGGTGTTGTTGGTTGTGTTGGCGGCGTAAAGTTGGCTGTGTATCTGGCAAATCCTTTGGTAATCCGAAGTTCGTCAATATAACCATTGAAACTTCTCGCACCGCCTGGAAAGAATTGATAGCCACCGACTCGTAATGAGGTACCAGAACGAATGAAATTGGACGATGTTGTTGACCCAATTTGTGTGCCGTTGTAAAATAAACGAACTGTGCTTCCTGAACGACAAACAGCAATGTGATGCCAAGTGTTTGTTGTGGGAACCTGACTACTAGATACAAGAGTATTCCAACCAGTTGTGCTAGATCCTAAAAAAGTCAATGTGTTATTGGCTTCGGTAATCAAAGCCCAACCTGTTTGATCTCCACCTATTGCTGAACCAATAAGACCCTGATAGCCCACATTGTTCGCATTAAACCGCCACCAACCCTCAATTGTAAAATCACCAGAATATTCAAAGTTGGTCATTTGAGTATTGATTAGACCAAAATCTCCTGTGCCATCTAGCAGCAAAGACGATCCGCCAAACTTACTTTGTGCGGTGCTGATTTTTGCATTATCTTGAGGAGTTACGGTTACTTGTGATAAACTACTATCGGTAATTGTGGTGCTGTTGTTGGCTCCATCGCAATGAAGCAAAAGAGTAACAAAACTGTAATAGTCATCACTTGAGACGATGAACAACCCCAAATCTCTCTCAATGTAATGCTTCAGACTAGGAATGGTTCCTGCCAATGTACGGCGTTGATCTGTGGTTCCTGAGTATCCGCTGTTGAGTCTCCATCGCCTCATGCTAAGAACCATCCCTTCTTTATGTCTGCTGCTGCACCTGTCGCGCCAGTTGCACCTGTTGCACCTGCAGGTCCTGTAGGTCCTGCGATAGTGCTTGCTGCTCCTGCGGGTCCTGTAGGTCCTGTTGCTCCCGTAGGTCCCGTTGGTCCTGTAGGTCCTGTAGGTCCCGCAACAGTACTTGCTGCACCTGTTGCACCTGTAGCACCTGTAGCACCTGTAGGTCCTGCTGGTCCTGTGGCACCTGTAAGTCCTGTAGGTCCTGCTGGTCCTGTGGCACCTGTAGGTCCTGCGACCGTACTTGCTGCTCCGGTAGGTCCTGTAGGTCCTGCAACAGTACTAGCTGCTCCTGTGGCTCCTGCGGGTCCTGTTGCACCTGTAAGTCCTGTAGGTCCTGTAGCACCTGTAAGTCCTGTAGCACCTGTAGGCCCTGTAGGTCCTGCGGGTCCTACTGCACCAGTAGGTCCAGCAATAGTGCTTGCGGCTCCTGTTGCTCCCGTAGGTCCTGTAGTACCTGTAGGTCCTGTAGCACCTGCGGCTCCTGCAGGTCCTGTAAGTCCTGTAGGTCCTGTAGGTCCTGCAACAGTACTAGCTGCTCCTGTGGCTCCTGTTGCACCAGTAGGTCCTGTGGCTCCTGTAGGTCCTTGGATTCCTGTGTAGTAAGCAAGCGCTGTCCATGCTGTAGTACCGTCGCCAGCCTTAATCAGCTTTGTATCAGTTTCAAATCCTAATTCGCCAACAATCAAAATTGGATTAGCAGCAGTCCATTGTGCGGCGGTACCCCGTCTTATTTGAATCTTAGATGCCATTAAGGTGTACCTCCATCTATGGTTGCGATGTTGCTGTAGTTGTCACTGGGGAAGCCGCCATCAATCATTCCTACGCCTGTATCAACAACTGCTACACCAACTGAACTAACTTTCTCATTGGCCGCGATGACAACTGAGGTCTTCGCTAAAGAAGCCGACAAGCCCTGGAGTCTCCTATTCAACAACCTAGCTTGCTGCTGTAGCTGCCTATTTGATGCCATTAGGCGAACACCCGGTATGGAATGGAGGGCTCAGGGGCAAAGGTAGGGAGCCCCTCGATCACCTCAGGGGTCAACTCGATCATGGCGCGGATGTTGGTGTGCCAACGGGTGTCACCGGGACTGGTCTGCACACCATCCCTATCCTCGGTGGGTGGGATAGGACCAATGTGGTCAATAGAGATTCCTTCAGTAGGAACCACCCTGACCTCACCTTCGTGATCTGTGGTCTCCTGGGCAAGGCCAGCAGCGATGAGGATGTCTTCCATAGCGGACTCTGTGGGGGTGCGGAGCATATAGTCCATGGTGTTTAGGGGGTCGTTAGGGTTTGGAGTTGTGTATTAGTTAGGAAAATTGGGTAGAACTTAATTTGCTTAAAGTGAGCGTTTACAGTTCCACCAATACCAATTCCAAGTGATGTTGCAGATGAATATCCAGCAGCAACTACACCTGTCGCAACAGTTCCCCCATTGAAAACAATGCTTTTATTACTTTGATTATAAGAACTAGCAACCTTTGCACTAACTCCCGTTGCAGTGCCAGTCGCATTCAAAATATTTGTTCCATCATAAGACGCTACCAATATGCTCCCTGTTGGCAAATACACAATTCTCTTTGATCCACTGCTATCGAAAGTTAATAGAAGAGAGGCAGAAGGCGTAATTCCAGAATATGTAGTTTGAAAATTACAGAGGAATGTGCCTTCTAGTGAGTTAGACCAAGAAGAGAAGTTCGTTCCGGTCATCACGCATGAGTCCTCATTCCGCGTGACCCCACTCGCACCCGTAGGGATGTAGGAGGATGCGCCGGAAGTTTCTTCAATTTGTGCGCCCCAAATATGAAGCGAGTCGTTTGTCGTTTGCCCAGAAGTACCCTTTGGGTAAAGGAACGCCTCAAACTTTCCCGTGCCACCAAGAACCGCATCTGTAGTAATGGCTACTCGCGTCCACCCCGTGGACGAAAGATTAGTAATAGTTGGAGCAGCTGATCCGTTTCCTGTGAAAGAAGCGGAAGCATTTGCTGGCTGCGAAATAACTACACCAGAAGAATTAACAATTCCTCCTGAATTGAAAAGCAAGAATGCTCCCCTATTTGTTCCCTTTGCTTTTAACCAAACGCTGTATGTAACTTTCGATGTTGTTGAAACTCCAAGAAGGGACGGACCAAGAAAGCGATTGTCACCGTTTGAAGTCGGCGCGAACCAAATGTTTCCAACAGTTCCGGCTGGATTCGTGCCAGTGGTTTCATTAAACAGTGTCGTAGTGTTAGGAATATAAAATGCCGACGCAAATGTTTCGCTGTTGATTGCCTTATTCACCGCTTGAGACTCAATCAGCAGTCCCCTTGGTTGCCCAATGTTCGTAGGGCTGTAGTCGAACCGAGGGGTGCTGTAATTTTGTGTTGTAGTCGTTGGAAGATATTCACCAACCGATGCACCCGGTTGAAGTTGTAATCCCCAGATATAAATGTTTGCCGATACACCCGGACCGCTAACAATTGATCGTTGGTCAACTCCAACATCAATCGCACGATTTGCTGTGTCAGTCAGAGTGAACGCTGAAGTATTAAACCGTTGCCATGTCTCTGTAACGGAACAAGTTGTGATTGAACTATTCGCTCCGGTGTTGATATTGGTAATTCTCAATCCAACAGATGCGGTTCCTGAAACAGTCCGCATCCACACGCTTCCAACATACTGCTGACCAACCGGGTTTGTTATTGCTGTTACATTATAAAAGTAATCTACGCTCCCAAAGTTTAGTTGGTCTGCCGTCAGTGTTCCGTTTGGGGCAATTGCCACATTAGCGGTAGCAGTAATGCTCTGCGCTCCCCCCCAAGATCCGCAGTTCTCTGAATGCGTCATGAGGTTCGCATTGGCAAATTGAACATACCCACTTGAGTTTACAAAGGTCGCAGTACTGGCTCTGCTGAAGGTCAACCGAGGATCAAGAACACCCGTAGTAAAATCAAGACTGAGCGTGGAGCCATCCCCTTGGTAGTTCGATGGCATCATTGTCGCCCGCCCACCCTTTCGCATACCCATCCCGCTGAATGGGATGAAGTTAGTGGGTGAACTCGTGGATGAGTAGGTATTGCTATATGTCATTGATTCTTTCCAAGCCAGTTGAGGCCTGAGGTTCCTTGGGTTCCGAAGGTTTTCGTATATGCCCGCTCGACCCGTTCGAGTTCGACATCAATATCTCTTTGTTTCCTAGCGATGATCATTTTGTCCACATCAACTGCTACTGCTTTCGCCCAATAGCCCACGGCCATGGAGAGCGCATCGAGTCTGTCATCATGCCTGAGGCTCCCACGATCCCTTGTGATCCTGGTGAGTTGATAGAAGAGCTGATAGGACAACTGCTTCTCCGGCGGTAGCCCCTTGGTGGACTCATAGTCAGCCTTGATGACTGCCGGTTGCACTACGAGTCGATGCTGGTTGAGGATGGGTTCAAGGGTATCGATGATCCGCCGTTCCTTCTGAATGGAATGGCGTACCTCTTCGATAGAGCATGGCCATGAGTCCCGTAGGTATGGGGTCAGGAGCTGCGTGAACATTCCATCCCCGAAGTTTGATTCGACGATGCACTTGTTGACCTTCTGATCCCTGGCAACCTTGGCGAGTGCCCTGAGGTTCTCAGGTGTGTAGCCACCACGGAGTCCACCGGCTGCGGTGAGGTGCATCCATCCATTGCTCATCTTCACGACGGCATACGCAGTTTCATCCTCACCACGCCCTGAGGGGTCAATGGCAAGCACGGATCCTGCGAAGGGTATGAACTTGTCTGAGATGGATATGGGGTTGTGGTAGCGGTCACCACGGAAGCCAACGGCAGGTAGGTCTTCCTCGATCTTCTCCTTGGATCCTGACCACACCAAACGCTCCGGTGCTTGCTCCCAATCGCCACCATAGGCAATGAGATCATGGAGCTTGAGGGGATATCTGTCCTGATCAGCCAGACTCGTATTGAGCATGAACTGAAGTTGGAACCCGCTTCGCCCATAGGAGAGTGCGCGTTCCTGTAGATCCTCTTTGGAGAACCGCTTGGGGTCTGTAGGACTGCCAACGATCTCTTGAGTCCACTCCTCTTGGATCGTGGGTGCCAAGCGACCACCGTAGGCGGTCATCTCGGTCTCTGAGGGGTACAGGGCTGGCCATATGCGGCACTCATAGCCCCGCTCTTGGAGGATGTTGTAGATGGACTCTTCGCTCTGAGGAGTCCCTAGGAAGATGACGCGCCCCCCAGGCTTGATGATTGCATCAACTTCCTTGATGCGCTCCTGTAATTGCTCCCTCATGGTGGAGGTCAGGCTGTTGTTGGCTACCTCCACATCGTCAAGGATCACTACATCAGCACGGGAGCCGGTTAACTGCCCGGTGATACCGAGGCTCTTGACACTTGGAGCATGGCTCGGTGGCGCAGGACCCACATCGAAGGCTATCGCTGAGTTCCTTTGGGTATCCCTGGGCATCAAGTGCTGGTACATGGGCACTACCTGCATCAACTTCCGGCAGAACGAGGCGAACTCATCAGCCCGGTTCTTGGATGCAGAGACAACGAGGAACTGCTTCGTAGGATCCAACATCAATTCATGCATAACGAATGCTGAAGTGATCCACGACTTCCCTACCCCACGGAAAGCAAGCGTTACAGATCGCCTTGGACCCCCTTGGAGCCATGATGCCATCTCATATTGCACCTTGGTGGGCGCAGGGAGCCCAAGTTCAGCCCAGACAAGGTGGAGTCCATTGCGGAAGTCCTTGAGCCGGGGATCTATCTCCATACTTAGGTGCCGGTACGCAGGTCTTCCTGATTATCGAAGGGAAGCTGCTGGGCAAGACGGAGAATTGGGGTACCCGCGAGAGCCACTTGATCCACCTGGTTGTCCTTGAGCATCTGACGGGCAACATTGAGGTCAGCGGGTGTCGCTTCCCCTGAGGCAACCCGGCGCAGCAGCTCATTGCAGAGACTCGCATGGAGGCTCTTGAGGGTTTCCTTGGTGGGATCAGCCATTGAGGATCAATGCTCGGAGGTAAGTGGTTGCTGCACCAGCACCAGTAGCAAGTGCTGCTGAAGTAACGACACGCATACGAGGCATCGTCTGAACTACCTGTGTGTAGTTCCGTGAACCAAAGTTAATACCAACATCCCAACCATTGACAGGAACCTTCAATGAACTTACGGGGACACTCAGGAGCGTAAACCACTCAAGATCATCAACACTTCCTTGGATCTCGATGATTGATGCAGCCGTCGGCGTTACTGTTGCTGTGGCGGTACTAACGATACTCAGTAGAAGCAGCCCAACCGTTGATGAAAGTGGGTTGTATGCCAATGGTGCACCGTAGGCACCGCTGTTAGTGATAGCGAAGTTGGTAGTTTTAGGCAGGAGATACTTGATTTGCATATTTATTTACTCGCTAGGGTGTACTGAAAGAGGGCTGAAACGATGGCAGCAATGACTCCTGCTGCACCAATGATGTACGAGCGTGAATGCTCTAGATGACGAACGCGATTATCTAACTCCTTTAGTTCCACTTGGGCAGCCTGACGCTGCTGTAGAAGCAGGTCGAGCTTTCCCTCAAGGCGGCCAATGGCAAGCATGACTTCATGGTCGAGTTGGGTATTCATGGGAGTTAGGCGATGCGGGTTACGGAGACATATCCCGTTTGGGTATTGGGGACAGAACCACCGGGTGTTGCTGCCATAGTGATCAACGCCACTTGAGTATTTGTGTTGACAGGTAGTGGCTTGAGGTCAAACCCAGCTGTATGGGAAGCAGCGTTTCCTGCCATCGTTCCGTTTGCAGTCCTGTAGATCCCATTGACCCGTATGGACTGCGTTCCTGGATTCAACAGCAGATTCGCGGTCCGGGCTGAAGTACTACTACTAGTAATTGAGATTGACCATGGAATCAGTTGTTCAACACCTAGAGGAAACGAAGGTGTGATGATGAGGTTCGGTGCGGTACCACCGATCTGAGCTACAGGTTGCCAAGTAGCCATGCTCCCGATGAAAGTCGGAATGCCTACTGGAGTTGGTGTTGGTGATGCCCAAGTCGCATTACCCGAGGCATCCGTTGTGAGGAACTTACCTGCCGCTGGGCTCCCCGAAGTAATCTTCAGTGGTCCACCGATGGTAATCGCGTTTGCAGCGTTGTTGGTGGAACCAAGGATCACGGTGCCATTCGTAGTGACCGCAGCGTTAACCGAGAGCGTATCTGTGGCTTCATTACCAACCACTACATTCCCTTGGAATGTGTTGGCACCCGTGAAGGTGTTGGTGCCCGTAGCGGATACCGTGGGGATCGCTGTGTTGGTGAGTTGACCCGCTACGAAACCAAGCCCGGTACCCAAGGAGATCTCAGCCACATTTGCGGGACCACTAACCGCAGGGTTTCCCAGTAGACGGTAACCCGCAACCTGCTGCATCTTTCCATAGGTGACCTTGTTGTTACCAATGGTTGGGGATGGGTAGGAGCCTGTGAGGTCACCAGTAGCGGGACCCAATGGAGCCGCACCGAGCACCTTGAGGGGTGAAGCGGCAGTACCAAGTCCAGATAGGCAGGACACAGGCAGATTGTTGATATCTGTTGTGGTGATAGTGACTGAACTCAGTTTCGTGGCAGCTACACCAGCAGCAGCGGCAGCATCAAGCGATGCATTGGTAGCCAAAGTGACCGCATCAGTGACTTGGCCTGTAAGGGTTGTAAGGGCACCTGTAGTGGCAGCACCAATGTTGGTAGCAGTTATGAGTACCGCACCTGTTTGAGCAACGGGTGCCGCTGCGCCAATTTGGGTACTTACAGATGTAATGGTTTGATTCGCCCATGAGGCGTTACCAGTGCTATCACTTGTAAGAACACGCCCTGCGGCAGGATTCGTTGGGATCCTCAGTGTCCCGTTGACGAGGATTACATCAGCACCTGCGTCACCTAGGGTCACCCCTGCGTTGAATATCTGGGCGACCGAAAAGGTTTTTACACCACTAATAGATTGGGCAGTGTCTTTAGTGACTGCTCCAATACCAGTGGTTGTTTCATCCGCAGTGATTGTTACTGCGTCTACACGACCATTGACGGATATCACTAGTGGAGGTGTGGGTAGCCCCCAAGCCGTGGCACCATCCGCATCAGCGCAGGTCAGCACATGACCTACGACTGCGCCACTAGGGAAAACTGGTGTCGCCGTACAGGTGAGTGTGTCTGATAGAGCATCCCCCAAAGACACATTCCCAGTGAATGATGTAGTACCTGAGAAAGTCTTGTTACCTGTAATGGTTTGAGTAGTTCCCTTAGTGACAGCACCAAGACCCTTGGTTGAAGGACCATCAGGGTCATCAGCAGTAATGATCACTGCTCCACTAACACCGTTGACGCTCTGAACAGGTACCGCTGGACCATCCCCCCAAGAGGCGTTACCTGAAGCATCTGACTTTAGGAACTTCCCGTTAGACCCACCCATAGGGATCTTTAGTGTCCCGTTGACCAGGATCACATCAGCACCTGCATCACCGAGGGTTACATTGGCTTGGAACACCTGATTGGCACTAAAGGTCTTTGCGCCGCTGATGGTCTGTGTTGCTGTCAGTGAGACACCACCAAGGTTTGCAGTAGGGTTTGCTTCACCATGTAGGCTGATACTCACGGAACCGTTAGTACCGTTGACCGTAGTCACGGGAGCATTGAGCGGGTATTCCCAAGCGACTGTGCCAAGAGAATCCTTACAAGTCATTACCTTATTGAGCTCCGGTGCGCCACCACCAGTGAACTTCAGGGTGCCCGTAAGGTTGATGCCGTCATTCGGGTTATCTCCGAAGGTAACCCCTGCATTTGAGTAGAACCCTCCGTTAGCAGTAACTAGGCCGGAGAACACAGCATCTCCATCAGCCTCAATGAATGATGTAAGGCCGCCTGTTGGTGAGTAACCCTCCCATACATGAAGATTTCCATTGCCAGCTCGTTGGGCCTTCACAAGACCTGTTGGCTCAATAGATACGCCGTTAGATCCGTTAGTTCCTATAGTAGTTCCCGATGATGTAACCGTAGGTGCTACTGTGAACTTCTTTGCAGCAGAGATCGTCTGAATAGAGTCTGTAGTAACAGCTGCGTCCGATCCATCGATATTCTTAATCATGGACGCTTGGTAATCGTTCACTTCAGGGGTGACATCACCAGCACGACCCTTGAAGAGATTGACTCCGACACTACCATTTAAGGTGGCTGACACTACACCGGTAGCTGAGTTGATAGACAGACCACTGCCTATCTTGATACCACCGAGCACATCGGCAGTCGCTATAGGTAGCGTTGCATTCTGAGTGACGCTTACAACACCATCGGTGACCGAGAGACCGCCACCAACCTGCATGATGCCCTTCTGGTTTCCAGTAGCAATCGGAAGTGGATAAGCACCTGCTGGGGTATAAGCACCAAGCGAGTCTGCACTAATTGTGAGCGGTCCAGTAGCCCCGTTGAGCATTGTCACACCCGCTGGTTCAGGGGTAGCCCAAATGGCCTTGTTACCTGCCGATGATGTCAATACTTGGCCGTTGGCTGTTGCGCCAGGTATCTGGAGTTCGCCGCCAACAACGATGATGTCGTTTGATGCGGTACCAAGTGTCACATTGTTGCTAAAGGTCTTAGCACCCGTGATCTCTTGTGAATAACCAACACTGACTGCTCCTACATCAGCAGCATCGAGCGTTACAGTAGGTCCCGTTTGGTCATTAACACTAGTAACACCAGTTGCTGATGGAGATGCCCAAGAGGCTACGCCACTAGCATTACTAGTTAAGACCTTACCCTGTAGGTTTGATCCAACATTGTATGTAAGCGCATTCGTAACGACAGCATTGGCTGCTGAAGCAGTGCCACTAAAGGTCTTTACCCCTGCGATAGTCTGGTTGCTTGAGAGATCGACTGCACCTAAACCAGCAGCTGTAATAGTCACTGCTGAACTACTGTCTCCGTTAACAGAGATCACCCCTGTCGGTGGGACAGCAGCCCAAATCACTTCACCGTTAGGCTGAGATGTCATCACATGACCGGAGGCATACCCAGAGCGTGTGTAGTACAACTTACCGGGGATATTGACAATGTCATTGCCATCATCACCTAGGTTGACCGTACTACTGAAGGTAGTGATTGCAGCAATAGTCTGGGGGCTACCAACTAAGACAGGTACACCCAACAAGGCTGGGGTGATTTCTACAACACCACCAGTTGTAGAACCAGTCAGTCCATTGACCGATGTGATACCTGTGGCGGCTGGTGATGCCCAGGATGCTGTGCCATCAATGGCATTACAAGTCAATACGCGACCGATGACTTCATCAGTATCAGAGAGGTTGAGCTTGAGTTGCCCGGTTACGGTGAGGGTGTCCGCAGATACCTCATCACCAAGACCTACGCTCCCTGTGAATGCCACGGGTCCGGCTACAGTCTGCGTACCTCCGCTTGCCCCCGCAGACAGAGCACCAATGGATGCCGGTGTAATGACCACTGTTCCCGTAGAGGACACAGCAGTATCTGATCCAAGCTTGATGCCATTGACAATGGATGACCACGCCACCGATCCATCATTCGTTGAGGAAACAAGTGCTTTACCACTAACAGCAGATCCGGTGACCTTCAGTGGAGCATTGATCTCCACAGCACCCGTAAATGTCTTCTGCCCATCAATGGTCTGATTGGTATCCGTAAGTACTACTGTTGCAGGGAGAGAACCAGCGTTAATGGTTGTTTCTTCCCAATGGACATCACCGGATGTACCGTTTGCTCCAAGTACATACTGCTTACCGTCTGGAGTCTTGTCAGCAATGATGTCGAGACCTTGTAGGAACTTGAAGGATCCTTCAGGAGCAATAGTCGTAGTTCCCGTGAATGTCTTGGATCCCGTAATGGTCTCAGCGAAATTGATGCTGACCCCTGCTCCACCCTGGTCGAGGAACTGATCCGAGGATTCCTGAGATACATACAGGGAGTTCAGCTGCGACATATCCAGGTCTGATGCAGTCAGTACATCACCATCGGTAAAGTTGATCACACGGTCAGCCTCACGCGCCGGTGTGAATCGACGGAGCATCACATTGCCTGGTGTTTGACCATCTGGCGGAATATCGAAGTGGACATAGGTTGCACCGTTGATGGTCACGAAAGACCAGCCACTCGATATCTGTGTCTGATTCACATACACCCGTACATGACTTGGGTCGAGCGGTGCTCCCCCGTAGAAGGTCACCAAGAAGTCATTGGTGCTGCCATTGCCTGAGTAGAAAGTACGGGCGTAGTAGTTCAGTTCATAGAATGCTGGCATCAGTTTCCTCGGTAAAGATTGGCTTTGACATCACGGGCATGAGCCATGGCTTGGGCTAGTTCAGGGGACTCTTTGATTAACTTCTCTAGGGCAGCGCGACGGTAGTCTGATACCTGCCCTCGGATGAGCGATGTGCGGGGACTTGTGATCCCATCGGTTCCCATTTCAGGGAGACCCTTGAAGAACGGTGATGAGATCACGGAGCGCAGTTGGTCACGCACAGTCTTCCCACCTATCTTTACTTGACCCGTTAGTTCCCCATAGCGGTCATAGGCAGACTGACCGTTCTTCAACTTGATCTGCTTGAGATCGATGTTGCCTGGTAGGGTTCGACGGGCTCCACCGACTGAGATCAATGAATCCGATAGAGCACGGTTCACAGGATCCTTGGTTGCCCTGGTACCAATCACGGGGAGAAGAAAAGACCAAGGGCTCTCTGCGCCTTGCAGTGGTTCACCAAGAGCATTACGAGTCTTATCCACTGAGACACCTGTAAGGGGCAAACGAGCCAAGATGGCATCGACTGCGTTACGGGTTTCATAGATAGTGCTATCGGTAAAGACTGCCTCAGTCTGTGCCAAGGCATTCGGTACAACTGCTCCTGCGAACTGACGCATCATCTTGTTTGCAGCAGCCTCATCACCCATGGCCGCTGACATTGCCGTAGTCAATCCACGCAGGTATGACTTGGAAGTCACATTGTTCGCAATGGACATCATGGCAGCCTTAGAGATACCCATGATGATCCCGTTGTCCTCAGGGGTTGGGTCATAGGTGCTGCGGCTGATGTCCACAGTGTCCGCAACGATTCCAAGGAAGGTGGCTACTGGGTCATTGCGTCCAAAGGAGACATACACGCCTCCCATCTTGATGGCATAGGGTTGCCAACCGGATGCA
>Ga0208088_1000017_pt1 | contig 30986 bp, 26 predicted proteins | sample LakMenEpi02Apr12_FD_150661 | JGI IMG/M metagenome (GOLD analysis project Ga0208088, IMG submission 150661) | Freshwater microbial communities from Lake Mendota, WI - 02APR2012 deep hole epilimnion (SPAdes) | ecosystem: Environmental > Aquatic > Freshwater > Lake > Epilimnion/Euphotic zone ...
ATTTTAGATTTTAGATTTTAGATTTTAGATTTTAGATTTTAGATTTTAGATTTTAGATTTTAGATTTTAGATTTTAGATTTTAGATTTTAGATTTTAGATTTTAGATTTTAGATTTAATATAAACTATTTAAAGATTTAAATAATAGTATTATTCATAATAAAAAATGTCAGTAAATTATTGTAAGGTAATTAAGTGTAAACTTAAAGATATTTTATTAGAAAATATACTTGATGATAATTTTAAAGAAAAGGAAATAAATTATAATAAATTCTTAAATTGTATTATAAAAGGTAATAATATTTATAATTTATGTTCTAATTTTATAAGATGTTATGTTATTTTCTGTTTTAATAATAATCAAGATATACCTAAATTAGATTATAACTTTATTCGTATGTCTTTTAAAGTTCTTTCTAAAAGTTCTTGTGGTCCTAAACCTAAAGATGAACAATTAAAAACATATGATAAATTAATAAATTATTTTAATAATCATTTTGTTAATTTATTACCAAAAGAGGCACCAAAAGAGGCACCAAAAGAGGCACCAAAAGAAGAAAATAAAAATCAAGAATATAAGCTAGATTCAACAAATTTAAGTTATATATTTAATTCTTTTGCTACTGAAATGGAAACTTCTTATGTTAACAATATTCAGATGAATTTCTTTAAATATTTACATCAATATGTTAATGAAAATTATCTTAAAAAGATAAGAAGATTTACTAAAGTTGAATGGGAATCTCTTTTAGAAAATGATAAAGAAAAATATACACAAGAAAAGGAAACTAATAAAGAAATAAAAAAGGAGATAGCAAAAGTAAAGGAAGATTTAATATTTGGAACTTTAAAATCTGATAAAAAATATCATGAATGGATAAAAAATGAAATAAAGGTAATACTTCCAGAATTAACAGAAAAAATTACAAAACATGAAGATGGATTAAAAGTGAATCCTTTTAAATATTTACAATATATGTTAATAATGAATAAAAAATTAGAAGAAAAAGGGTATAAATTATTTCAACCAATAAGTTTAAGAACCTCATCAATAGATAAATATGTAGTGTTCGATACAAGTACAATAAAGGATATATTTTGTGAAATAAATTCAAATAAAACAAATGAAGAAATATGGAACACTTATTTTAAAATAAATAAAAAGAAATTAAAATTAAAAGGATATACTTTTAATGATATGATTTCAACAGATGGACTAACAGTTTCTATATATTTTATTAAGGATTCTGAAATAAAAAATAAAGCAAGGAAAATAGAAGCTATGACAAAGGCAAGAAATAATAGCAAAAAGAATGGAAAAATTACAGAGAAAGAAAAAGAGGATAAAAAAATAAAACAAATAGAAGAGAGTAAAAAAAGAGTGAACGAAAAGAAGGAAACTTTTAAAAAATTACCAAAAGAAGAGCAAGAGAAAATAAAATTAGAAATCAAAAAGAGAAAAAATAAATTTGAATATATTGAAGATGCAGTTAAAAATAAAATAGTATATGATAAATTAAAAGAAAAATGGAATAAAAATTTAATAAAAGTAATAGATCCTGGAAAGAGAGACTTAATGACAATACTTGGAAAGTTAGAAAAAAATGTATATAATAAAAAAAACATAAAAACAGGAAAATTTAAAAATATAAATAATGAAAGATATAAGTATAGCAATAAAAGACGACTTAAGGAAACTAAAAGATTAAAGATTAATAAATTAATAGAAAATAAAAAGAAAGAAATAAAAATAGAAAATAAAACTTTAAAAGAAAGAGAACAAGAATTAAATAAATTTAATAAAAAAACAATGGAAATAGATAAATTTTCAGAATATGTAAAATTGAAAATAGAGATAAGACGAGAAATAATTAAAGAGAAAAAATATAACGAATATGTTAAAAAACAGAATTTTAGAATGTATATAAATAAGAGATCACATGAAGATAAACTATTAAATGATATAGAAATAAAGTACGGAAAAGAAGCTGTTTTTATAATAGGAGATTGGAGTGATAAAGGTAAAATAAAATATATAAGTACACCAAATTTAAGAATGAAAAAATTATTAGAGAAAAGATTTGAAGTGTATTTAATAGATGAATTTAGAACCTCAAAATTATATAACAAAACAAAAGAAGAAGGAAAAAATATGATAATAAAAGAAGAGAAAAAGAAAATAAAGTATACAAAAAGAGGAGAAAAAAAAGAACAAGAAATAAAAACAATAAATAAAAAGATGCATTCAATTCTAACATTTAAAATGAGTAAAAAGGAAAAAGAATGTAAAAGAACAGAAAGTATAAATAGAGATTATAATGCAACACTAAATATGATGAATATAGTTGAATATTTATTAAAATATAAAAAAAGACCTTTAGAATTTAGAAGAACTAAAGATGAATAAAAAAACTAATTGCCTCCGGGATTTAAATTAGTAGCTCTCTAGTAAATGATAAATCAAAGAGAGTGGATAAGGGTTTAAAACTTTTTAATTTATTGGTTTCAAGTAGCAAAATAATATTTGCGAAAAGTTAAAAACGATCAAATTAAACAGTCCCTATATTATAGATCATATGAATTTTAGTTGTGATATTTGTAATTATGAAACTTGCTATCGTGAAAATTATTTAAGACATACAAAAACAAAAAAACATTTAGAAAATAAAGAAGGAAAACAAACATATGATTGTACAAATTGTTTAAAGAAATTTAGTACACAATATACATGTAAAAGACATGAAAATACATGTGTTAAAAATAATGAAACAAATGAAATTATAGAGAGATTAGATACAACAACAAAATTACTTTTTGAAAATATATTATTAAAAGAAAAATTAAAATTTAAAGAAACAGAAAAGGAATTAGAATCCAAATTAAATAAGGAAAAAACAGAAAATCAATTATTAAAGGAATTTCAGAAAGAAAAAACAAAACTTATAAAACAAAATAACAAACAACTTCTAAAATCAAAAGATGAACAGATAGATTTAATTCAAAATAAGAGTTTGGAATCTGCAAAACATGCGTATTCTGAAGGTCGTATGAATGCATTAACATTTCTTTCTCTCTCTTATATTAAGACACCTAAAATGCCTTCTTTACCAAGAGAATCAGATTATGTTGTTGCTGATGTTAAGAGTGATAAAGAAATCAAATATTGGATACAACAAAGACCTGATTTCGCTGATGAATATATAGCTGAAAGATTATTACATATATATGAAAGAAAAGATTTTGCAAATTATATTACAAATATAATTGTTAAAGCTTATAAAAAGGATGATCCAGCAGAGCAAACATTTTGGGCATCTGATGTTTCTAGATTAATTTATATAATTAGAAGTACATTAAATCAGAAGGATGAGTGGGTTTATGATAAAAAAGGTGGTATTATAAAAGAATCTATAATTGATCCATTGTTAGATGAAGTACACGCTATTATAACAAAATATTATAAACACATGCATGACAGATATTTACATAGCGTAATAAAAGAGGAGAGTGATTATTATATGAGTAAATTACCTATTTTAGGAATTGCTGAAAATTTAATAAAAGATTTTAAAAATAGACAATATGTAAAAAATCAGATAATAAAAACATTAGCACCAAAATTTTATTTGGACAGAGATATAGAAAAAAATAAAAATAAAATAATAAAAGATAAATCACCTGTAAAGGAGATAGAATTTGTTCCACCAAAAATAGAAAACAATACAATATTTGATAAAATAAAAAATAAAAAATTAGAGGAATCAAAAAAATTAGAGGAATCATCAGAAGATACAGAAGAATTTTTTAATGATCCTAGAGTAAAATTTAAAATGGAAAGAGAAAATAAACAAAAAATATCAGATTTCGATTTTTTTAAACAAATAAAGAAAAGAAAATAAATTTATTCATCTTTTAAATCCTCAAAATATGGCGAAACAAAATCAAAACTCCTATTAGTTAATCTATCAATACCTAAAGTAGTCATTAAATCTTTATTAGATGAAGTAAGTATAATTATTAATCTTTTTTCAGGTTTTATTAATTTATTTAGAACAGCATATATAACTTGCAAAATTTTATTGTTATATATATTACCAAGAGGTGAGTATTCAATAATATATTCTAATCCATCTAATATAACAATTGATTCCTCTGTTTTAAAGCATTTATCAAAAGTTTCATATATAGATATGCCTTTATCATTTACTGTTATTAAATCTTCTGAATTTATAAATTTAATACATTCAATACCTGATTCTTTGGCAATACTACATGCCATTTTTGTTTTACCAGATCTTTCTGGTCCAGTAATTAAAAAATTATAAAGTTTTCCCTTTTTTACATTTTTAATATTATCTATTATTTCATAATATTCCTTTTTAATATCTTCATTATACAATATAAACGGATCTTTTGTTATTATATCAATACTATCAGATGATGTACCAAACATCGGATTAATATCTTTTATAGCATTTAAAAAATCATCATGTATTAATATTACTTTTTTAAGATTACTAGTATCTTCCATATGTTGTGGGTCAATAAGTTTTGATAATGCAATTGATGTTGCAGATTTTATAATAGCTGCTAATTCTGCACCAGTAAAATTTTTTGTAATATTGGCAATTTCTTTTAAATTTACATTATCATCTAAACAACCAGATTTTTTTATTTGTACCGTTTGTATTTCTAAAATATCAAATCTCCCACTTTCATCAGGTAATGATATTTCAATATGTACTTCAAGTCTTCCAGGTCTTAATACCGCTTCATCTAAAAGATCTTTTCTATTTGTAGTACATATTAAAAGAACATTGTTAATTTCTGTTGGTCCATCAATCATTGATAATAATTGATTGACAACATTATCAGAAACACCTGAATCCCCGGATCTAGAACCTCTTTTTTTACATATAGCATCAAATTCATCAAATACTATTAGATATAATTTAGAAGGATTTGCAATTGCTGGAGCAAATAGATCTCTTATTTTTCTTTCAGATTCACCTACAAATTTATCTAATAAAGAACCTGCTTTTACAGGTTCTGTTTGTTCGCAATTTAAAACCTCACCTATTTTACGTGCTATGAGAGTTTTACCAGTTCCAGGGGGACCAAATAATAATATACCTCTTACTGGTTTTATATTTAATTCCTTTGCTATTTTTTCAGGAATAATTCTACTAATAATAGCTCTTCTAGCTATAGTAGCAAATTGTTTATCTAATCCACCAATACCCATTTCTTTAAAATTAAAATTACCTTTAAATGATACCTGCTTTGTATTTAATCCTGAAAATTTTGTATCATCAGATGGTATAATTTCTATAATAGTATCTTTAGATAGAACACCCCAAGTAGTTTTTTTATCATTCATTTCTGTAGCAATAATAAGATATTTATTACCAGCATGATTAACAAAATAATTTGTTTGATTATTTAATATAAAATTTTTTTCAGATAATATAAATGTTTTATTAATATTAGCAATAAATTCATCCATATTAACTATAAAATCATTTGCTTTATTAGTACATCTTAATACAAAAGTACATTTTTTTAATATAGCAAGATTTGGTTTAAAATCATGTACTATTGTTAAATTAATAGCTTGATTTAATGATACATATATAGTAGTTCTAATACTAGCATTTAATCCTATTTTTCCCTCCTGATAATAGGGATTATTAGTTATTCTTAAATAATAATTTAAATCAGATTTTATCATTTTTATATAACCATAATAGTCAGATATTGGTAGAGTTTTATCATTTATATGTGCACAAAATAAATATTGATCTTCTGATGATACATTTGTAACTGCAAGATCTTTAATTATAGTTGTCATTTATATTTATAAATTGCTTCTTAATAAGAATACTATTATAAATAAATTATTCAATTTTTTATTTTAATCAATCTCTATCTTCAAAACATGTTATTAAAATTGGAACTGATATTGGAAAGGATGCAACAACAACCAAAGAAGCAAAACCTGCAACAAGTATATTAAAAAATAGATTTCCTGCATCGTATGCAATACCAACAATAGGTTCTACCATTTTAAATGTAATTTTTGGTGCCCGTCTTCTATTCATCCATAGTAACCAACTAATAAATCCTCTAAATGCACCGTAAATGGTACCGATATATATGCTACTAACATATATTAATAAAACAGTATCATGAAGGTTGGTTGATACTGGAATATTATCTTTTAATAATTCTACATTACTTAAAAGAAAACCAAATACTAAAGAAGGTACTAAATACATAGAAACAAAATTTGCCAATAGAAATCCTAAAATAATTAAACCAATTACTACTGAACTAATTAGAACTTCAATCATTATATAAATTTAATATTAAACAGTAAAATAATTGTTTTATACAGTTAATTATTCAATTTTTTTGAAATTTTAATAAATAAATTTTTTTTAAATTTTTACATAATTACACAGCACTTGTTTACTTTTTTTGTCTCCTTGTAAAATAATTTAGCTTTATCACTTAAATCCTTTGATTTTTCTATTAGAATATCTAATTTTTCACCTCTATCTAATATCTGTTCTATATTTTTAACCATTATTACTTTAATATCAGCAATTTGTTTATTTAAAATAGTAATTTTATCAAATTTTGATAAATCATTAATAATATCCAAATTAAAATCAGTATTAATTTCTGTATAATTTTTTCTAATATATTCAAATGCTTTTCTAAAATAAATTTCAGAACCTACCATTGTTTTATCATTAACTTCAGTACCTCTTGTTAAAATAAAATATGAAAAGTTGATAAGTTTTTGTACAGTTGTTGTTAATTCAGATAAAACACCATCATCACTAATTCTAAATGATTGTATTTCTGCAAGCTTAACTTTATCATGTATAATTTTTAAATGTGTATTAATTAGTTCAATAATTGGATCTTTTGATATATAAAATGGTAAAAATGATAATTTCATTTTTTGTGTTAATTTATTATCTTTATTAATTATTACTACTCCTATAACTTCCATTTTTTATAATAATATAATGCAATATATATTATTTTATGAAATAATTTCAATTTTCTTCTATTATTTTAATAGCATCTTTAATAACATTAATTTTTTGGTTATTAATAGGTATTGGATACATATCTTCTTTTAATTTATTAATTTCAATCCAATCAGCAAAATCTATTTCTTTTAGATCATATGTAAAAGTATGTTCATTATTCTTTTCATAAGTAGCAACTAAATAAAATATATTTGGTTTTCCTGATTTTTGTTTTATTTCAATAACACATTTTTTTTTATTTAAAACAATATCTGACTCTAATAATCCAGTTTCCTCTTTTAATTCTCTAATACAAGCATCTGTTATTTTTTCTCCTTTTTCTCTTCCTCCTTTTGGTAAACCTAATCCTTCTTTATTAATATCATGTATCAATGCAACTTTATAACTATTATTATATTTTCTTAAAACTACAACTCCAGCACAATTTAATTTAAGTTTTGCACCATCTTCTATATTTAATATCATTTTCTATATTTTATATTATATTATATAACCTTTATATATGATATATTCAATTTTACTTATTTTGCTACCTAAATAAAAATTGAAAATTTGAAATAACTGAAATATCCAATATAAAAGAATATATATTAATATTGACTTATAATGGCAACATGCAAATTTCTACCCCATCCTGCTTTTGTAGGACCAATTGAGCGCCAAGAATGTATCAGGGGGGATCCGATTGAACCTCCTGATGAACTCAATGATGCATTTTTTGGCGAAGATTCTGTTGATTGTCGCGTGATATCTCCTTTTGAAGATGGTGTTGGTAATTTACAGTTATCTCCATCAACACCTGATAGGCGTCCAAAGTGCACTTGCCCAGGGGCTCCCTCTCGGCCATTGGTGATACTTAAAATGCCAATTGATCCTATTGAATGGTCAGAATCCCTATTGGCTAATTCTTCAGAATCCCCATTGGCTGATTCTTTAGAATTCCCATGGCAAGTGCTTGGTGATGATGATTAATAATATTTGATTGTTTAATTTTTTTTTATAAAAATAAAAAAAAATTAAATATTATGATATGTTTATCATTAAATCTTATGAAATTAGAAATATTAAAGTTCCAAAATAAACAGTAAAATAGATTCAGGAATAAATTTTAATAGAAAAGGATTAAGAAAAATAATAAACCTAGTAATAACTGGAAAAATAAATAAATTAATAGTAGCATATAAAGATAGATTGACTAGATTTGATTTTAAATTAATTGAAGACTTAATAAAAGAATATTCAAAAGGTGAAATAATTATAGAAAATGAAAAGGAAAATAAAGAAAAATGATAAATATATAGGTTAATTGATTTTATTAGATTTTTGTCTACTAGTAGATATTCCGTAAATAAAAAATATAAAGGAAATAAACTATCTACTATTTTACTATTTAATTTGGAACTTTAATATTTTTTTTATAAAAAATTTGAAAATATATCATATTTGATATGTTATATATACAATATACATAAAATTAATATACATATATATCAATATCAATAGATGGATTTTTTAATAGATCTTGCTTCAGCAAATGATGATCTTATTAAAGATATGAGTATTGAAATTAATAATTTATTAAATAATGATACTTTTAAAACAGATAATAATTTTGATAAATTAAAAAGTAATAATGAATTATTAGATCCACTTTTCAAAAAATCAATTGGTATTTCTGTTTTTGAATATCTAGCAATAAATAAAAAAAAAATAGATGAAACAAATCATATATTAACCCCATCTGATGGAGATATTATAAGTAGATGTCAATATCCACATTATTTTGACATATATATCAAATCCATAGAATTTCAAAATAATTCGCTACTATTCTATAATATATTATTATTAAATACAATGGTAAAAAAACTTTATACACAATTCTATGATTTTATAAAATTTATACCAGAAAATGCAAAAATGAATGTTAAAAAAAATTTTATTGAAAATAATGAATCAAATATTATAACATTTATATGTGAAAGTTTTATAACTACAAAACAAGATGAAATTACTAATTTTTTCGATATTAAATTTGAACAGAATTATTTTGATAAATTAATGGATTATTTCAAATTAATACCTAGATTAAAAGGTATTGAATCTAATAATTTACGTAATTATTTATATAGAATCTATATATCTAATAAAGATATTATTGGATATAAACACTATGATAGTATAAAACATTTAGGAGATGATTTAATATTATCAGAAATATTAAAAAGAGAAAATATAGTAAATTATGATATATTTTATATGGGATGTCAACATTATTGGCCATTAACTGTCAAAATGTTATTAGAAAATAAATTAATACCAGATTCTGAGGGATTTAAAAATTTATTACTATCTGTTAACAATGCAAAAAAAACAATAACGATGATAAATTATACACTAATTGTTGAACATATATTAGATCTATTTATAACATACGGATATGCTCCCACAAAATTAGAAATAATAATAATGAAACAATTAAATTTTACATCACAAAAATATAAAGATTATATTACACTAAAAAATATAGATATAGGTGATAATATAAGTGATGATTTAATATTATCATTAAAATATAAAACTACAAATAAAAAAACAAAAAAGGGGAAAGATGCTATTAAAGAAATAACTGAAGATGATATTAGATATATATTTGCCACTGAACAAAATCCTTTTAGTTTTCCAGTTATAACAAACAATTATGAGAAAATTTCTTTGCAATTATTTAAAGAAATGATTGGTATGTTTCCAAAAATAAATAATGAGATTTTTAAAACAGTATTTAGAACATCAGAAATAGTCCCAGATATTGAATTAATTGATATATTAATGACCAATGGAATGACCCCCCTATTTGAACTAGCAATAAATAAATATTTAGATAATAATAGTATTAATGATTTAATTGATAAAGTAAATATTAAAGAATTTACAATTAGTTTGTCAAAAATGGGGGTAATGAGAGATTTATTAAAAACATTAGTATATTTAAATGATAGAATACCATATGAAGTAACGAAAAACATTTTAATAAAAGATTTTTATATAGATATTTCTAATGAAATACACAAACAATATATTGAAGAAAATTCTATAATTATAGATGATAATTATCTATTAAAGTTAATAAATATGGGAGCAACTTTATATATAATAATAAATATATTAGAAAATCTAACTGAAATATCAGAAATAACATTTTTTGAAATATTAAAAAAATATCAATATAAAACAATACATTATAATGCATATAAAAAATATGTATTAAATAATATAGAAAATATTAATGATAATTTTATTTTAAAAATATTATCAATCAATCCATCATCAGAAATATTAGGAAATATTAATAAAATATATAATGTTTCTCCAAATATATTAACAATAATAATGAAATATATTTTTACTACTTCTACTTTTGAAGAAAAAGCTTTATTTATAAAAAATATGACATAGAAACTGTTTAAATTATTTTGATATTTTAATACTTTTTTATAAAATAAAAAAGTATTAAATGTCCAAAATAAACAGTAAAATAACAACAATAAATAACAAAATATTCTCCTAGAATATTTTTTTGGAATATTCTTCTAAGTCTGTTTTTAATTTTTCTGATTGAACAGAAACAATAGGTAATCTAACTGTCTCATTTTCTATTAATCCCATTTTTTTAGCTAAATATTTAATAGGAGTGGGATTCGGTTCTAAAAATAGCAATTTAATTAAATCATTATATATTATAAATTCTTTAAAACCTTTATTAATATCTGTAAGACAAATATTAATAATATTATGAACAATATCAGGAAATACATTTGATAATACAGATATTACACCAAATCCTCCAATAGACATAATTGGAACAATTAAACCATCATCGCCTGAATATAGAAGTAGATCTGGAACAAGTTTTTTTATTTGTATCATTTGAGAAAGATCACCTGATGCTTCCTTTATTCCTATAATTCTTGGTGATGCTTTACATATCTTTTCAATAGTTTCTGGTAAAAGATTTACATTTGTTCTTCCTGGTACATTATACATTATTATATTTGCAGAAATAGCATCATGAATTGCACAAAAATGAGAATATAAACCCATTTGATTCGGTTTATTATAATATGGAGTTGTTATCATAATATTTTCAAAACCTAATGCATTATATATTTGTGCATTTCTAATACATTCCTGAGTATTATTTCCTCCAACACCTATGACAAAATTTGATTTATTATATTTTTTAGCAATTATTTTAAATATTATTTCTTCTTTATCTTCATCTGATAATGTGGGAACTTCACCAGTTGTACCAAAAACGACAATACCTACACCAGCATAAAGAGATTTTTCTACAATATTTAAAAAACTTGGAATATCCACTTTTTTCCCATCTTCACTAAAAGGAGTAATAACAGCTGTTAATACTCTGGGTAATTTAATTTTCTGTATAATATCCATTTATATATGATATTAAATAAATAAGTATTGAACAATATAAATTAACTTCAATTTTTTTATCTCTATTTTTGCAGATTTAATATCTAAATAATTTCATCATCATTATCATTTATATCTCTATTATTTATTCTAACATATAATTTCTTTTTATTACAACATTTAGAATCACAATTTAAATAACAACTTAATGCTAGACTTAATATACCAAATACAAACAAACATATTGTAAGATAGAAATAATTTATAGTCGCTTGCCATAATAAAGGATATTTTGTTTCATACATATTAATACATTCATTAGTTATTTTTGGTGCTATAATAATCATTCCAATTAATGTTAATATTCTATAAATAGATGCAGTATAATGTAAAAAATTTCCTGAATGTTTTTCACCTGAACAAAATAATTTCGTAACAATAATAATAGAATGTGATACGAAAAAAAATCCGGAAATACTATTATATAATAAAAATGCCCATAACCCAGAACATGACGCAAATGCTCCATATGATTCTTTTAATGCATTAAATCCATATAACATAAAACTTAATTCAACTAAACAAATACTTAGAACTAATATTGCAGTAAATGTATTAAGACAAAAATCTCTATTAGTCATTATTTATATTTATATTATTAACCTTATCACTAATAACAATTTAAATTAAATTCAATTTTATTTTTCAAGATTTAATTTTTGGTTTTAATAGTTTTTATATAAATACGGCTATCAGAAAATCTAATAAGAACCAATAAATTTAAAAGTTAAATAGAGAATGAGCTCGAAAATTTATATTGAAAAACAATAGATAAATAAAAAAGTTAAGAATGAACTTAACAATTAAAGTGTATAAAATTAACACTCTTATTAGTGTCAAATAGTTAGATGATTCAGATGAACATTTAGTGTATGTACTTTAATATAAAAGATCAATAGAAACCAAAAGGTCAAAATAAAATTAAGACTGGTTGTAAATAGCAAATAAAGATGAAATTTTTAAAGATTATAGATATTAAATATTTATCCCATATATATATAGAGAATATTGATGTCTAATAATTTAAATGTTCATCAATATGATGGAAAACTAAAATATTATCATGATTTAGTTATAATAGATAATAATGAATTAATTCTTGATGTTAATTATGAAACATCAATAAATGAAATAAAAGAGCAGGCAAAAGATATAATAGACAATAATAAATATAAAATTTTATTGCATGTTTATGATGTAATTACAAAATCTCCTAATGGAAATTATGATTCTTCTAATAATATTTCATTTGAAGATTTATTACCGAGAGTATGGAGATTTTATAGAATATCATCAAAAGAAATGAAAGAAATATTTTTTGAACAATTCTCTGATATAGTAAAAGGGTTTTGTGCACAGGGGAGATCTGGAGGTAGATTAATACAATTATATGAAATGTGGATGTTTTATTTGGAAGAATTTAAAAAAGATAAAAAAGATAGTATTGATAAAGATATTATATCAATATTAACTAAATTGAAAAAATTATAAATGTCTTCTTGGAAATCGTGATCCGTTCCTAAAGGGTTTATTTATAATTCTGCTAATTTGTTTAAATAATTCTTGTTGCATTATTAATGCATCAGATGATACAGAAGTTGATATGGTATTTAATTCATTATTATTTGCTAAATTGTCATAATTTATATCAACTCCATTTTGATTTATTATATTATTAATTCCAGTATTTATATTGGAAAATGTTTGATTTGTCATGTTTTCTAGATTTATAAAATCATCTGTTAATTGTGTTAACAGATTATCAACTGTTAATTGATCGTTTATTTGACTATTTCTAAAAGTCAATAAATCGTCTAATGTTGTTATATTGTTATTTATTTGAGTAAAACCATTTATTATAATAGTATCAACAAATTTTTCACCATCATTTATTAATTGAACCAATCCTTCATTAAATATTGCAAATGTTGAATCTGCATTAGAAATTGAATTATTTAAATCTGATAATATCCCATTAATATAAATCAGATCTAAATTAAATTGTGTTTGTGTCATACTGCTGAGAAAATCATTAACAGTAGTTGAATCATTGTTTAAATTTATATCATTATTTAATGTTTTTAAAGTATTATTATCATTTGTTATATTATTACTTATATTTAATAACATCAATTCACTATTTGTAATTATTTGATTTGCTGTGTCAAATTCTGATGATCCAAATAAATAATATGTAGTTGGATTTATCTCAAAATTAGTTATTTTAAAATATATTTGTGTACCTTGCCAAGGAGTTATACCTATTGCTACCGATGTATTTGGTTCTATAATATATGATACATGTTTCCATGTAGGAGAACCATACATATATATTTTATTACTTTCTGTTGTAGAAGATTTCAAATCTTGTAAATAAATAAATAAAGACACTGAAAATATATTGCTAGAAAGAGGATAAAAACTACCATATTGAACAGATATATCAAAATTTACATATATATTTTCTGATCCCGCATAATTAGAAAATAAAATAGGTACCTGACCACTCGAACATATATCAATACCTCCTTGTATAACATCACATTTATTTAAAGTTATAATATTATTTTGTTCTGCACTTAATGAAAAAATATTATTATTTACTATTCCATTAATACCGTATGGCATTTGGTTTGCTTTTATTAACCATGTTGAATTTTGACTACTATTACCAATTGTTGCCATATTTTATATTTATAATATAATAATATATAAATAAAAATATTTTTAGAGCTTATCTAAATATTCTTCAAGTAATGGTACTTCTAATTTATCATAATCTTTATTCTTTTATATGATAATATTTATAAAAAATCAATTTTTATTTTTCAATTTTGAAACAAGTGATATCATACTTGATTGTGTAGAAGATATAGAAGATGTAACATTATTTACAACATTATTTACATCAAATAATGTTGGATAATTTGCATTACTTGGTATATTTCCAATATCTCCTAAATTTGTAATCGAATTATTTATATTATTAATATCTGAATTTGATTCAGTCATAAATGATGTAAATAAATTATCAAATGAAATTATATCATTATTAATATTTTCTATTTCAATAATATTATTGGTAATATTATTGATAATAGTATTTTTATTTTCTTGTAATAAATCAATTTCATTTTGTAAATTATATGCAATTTTACCTAGCGTAACAAATTGTGTTATTAATCCACTATTAATATCAAATAATTTAATTCCAATATTATTAAGTGTATTTGACGCATTATTAACATTATTATATAAAGTATTTAATGAACTATTTAATGAAGTTAAATCAGTATTTCCTTCTGTATTTATTAATGTATTGTAAATATTGTTATATAAATTAAAATTATTTTTTAAATCAAGCGAATTATTATAAATATTATTTGTAATATTAGATATTGATTCTTGATAAATACCATAGTAACTATTATTGTCAAAATATGAAATTACCGGATTAGCAATCTGAAAATTTACAGGCATTGAAGAGAAAAATCCTATTTGAACATTTGTATCAGGAACTATATTAAATACTACATGTGGATATGCTGTACTAAATCCCATATATATTTTATTAATATCATCTGGTTGATTTGTTCCATTTGTTATATAAATATATGCATCAGTAGCTGGAATAGAAGTAGGATATGGTATAACATTATAATGGTCACCTGCTATATAAAATAAATCAAATTCAATTTGTGCATTTGTAGTGAAATCAGAATTATACATGGTGTGTAAAAATGGATTACTATATGCATTGGGAAAATAACCACAAATTACAGTTGATTTATCTGTAAATATTATATTATTTGCATATTGCATGCATGGATTAATATTATATGCAGCACCGGTATTAACTGAATAATATATATAACCTGAATCATTTACAACTAATGATATTGACGTATCTAAATTACCAGTTATCATTTTTTAATATATAAATTAATTAGAAAATATTGTGGGATTTATATTTAATATATTATATGCTAAACTATTAATTATATTAATAGTTTTATCACTTTCGTTGTCTATATTTGTAAAAATATTATTTAAATTATCAAATGTAATACCTCCACTAAATGTTCCTTCTGGTAATATTATATTAGCAAGTTCAGTAGTTATAAAATTACTATAATTATCATATGTATTTTCTATTTGATTATATTCATTTAATATATCAATAAATTCTAAATTTTTTATTTCATTAATTTCATCAGTTAATGTTGATGCCATATTAGCTATATTAAATGAAAGCACATTTCCATAATACTCATATTTTATAACATTTGTAACTAATGAACAATCATTTAATATATTAGTAATACCTTTATTAAAATTATTTCCTGTTACATTAATAGTATTTAATGCCAAATTTAAAGTATTTAATATATTTTGTTGTAAATCTAGATTTACAGATGTTGGATTATTTATTATATTAATTGAATTATGTAAAGATTTTTCATTATTAATTAAATTATTTATTTGACTTTCTACTATTGTAGTTAAATATAAACTTGTATAATTTATTAATATTGTTGGTTGAACTTGTACATTTGTTATATATATATATTCATTCACTGGAGATGGATTATTTGAAGGATCATTTAATAATGTTTGTTTTGATGTATATTGTATTGCAATATTAGAGTTTGGGGGTACTATTGTTTTTACTGGTGATACTTGTAATGGAAATGGTAAATATGTATTATATAAATCATTCGGTGTACTTCCATTTATAAGAATTGAAATATGTGAATTCATTAAACAATTTATAGGAATAAATTCAGAAATATAAGGTGGTAATGAACATCCTAATGGCTCAGTTAAATTTGAATATAACATATGCCATACATCAAAGCTTAATTGTACTGGTTGTGAAAATTCATTAAGATGTGTTGTAAATAAAATTTCTGATGTATTAATATTCAGAAATGCAGAATATATATCTGATTGTTTTATAGGTACAATAGTATTTTCTGAAAAATGTGTAATATTACCAGAATTTTCTATGCCAATATAATTATTTGAATTGTCTTGTTTAATTACTAACCAATTACTTCCATTTGTTTGATTTTGTAAATATGCCATTTTATATTTTAATATTATAATATTAAAATATAAAAACTTTTTATCTAGTTTTTTTTACCCTTAACATATTAGTATGTAAATGAAAATTATATTCTGCATCATTATCTGGTAAATGATCGTATTTAATTGGAATTGTAATTTTATATTTTGTCATTAAATATAAATTTGATACAGAACCATCTTCATATTTTAATAATTCATATCCTCTATGTATTGAATCTATATCGAAAATTCTTTGACAATATTCTCCATTATATCTATATTCCAATGGCTTTCTATCTGTATATAGTTCAATATAATAGTCCAAAAATCTTATTTCAAATTGTGGATTATCTGATATAATTTTTATGTCATAATCTTCATCATATTTATCAAGTTTTTTTATAAATTTTGATATAGCTTCTTTAGGTGGTAAAGCCTCCTTCTTAAATATATCTAATAAATGATTTTTATTTATCCAAAATTTTTTATTTGTTTCATCATCAAAATTTTTTATATCAAATTCAAATGATATTCTTCCCTTTTCTATTATTTCGCCACAAACATTACCAAATACATATCCTACCGATATTAATGGATTTTTTGTTACTCGCGGTCCCCCTGTTTCTATATCCAATGAACAAATTAATATACCCTTTTTTGCCATTCAATTAACCTTGTATATATATTATTAATTATATTACTCTATTTAAATTCATTTCAATTCAATTTTATTTCATATTTTATTTGAGATCCTAATAAATTATTCCATGCTGTTATTATTAATTTTGCATTTTCATCAAATATATTTTTTTGCATTAATATAATTTTAGCAATTTTATATTCTATAGTATTTGTTAAACCCGATTTTATTATATTTTTACTATTTTCTATCTCTTGTTCTGTTATTTTATCAGAATGTTGTTTTATAATGTTTAATAAATTTTTGTATGTAGTACATTCATTGTCAATAGATATACTTTTTTCAAAAAAATTAGTATTGTAATCAACAAATCTAAAATCTCTCTCCGATAATGTTGCTAATCTCATTAAATATATCATGTCATTTTGTATTCCATTTCTTGTTAAAAAAAATAATTTATGGCTATCTAAAAAGTTTTTTATTAAAGTATTTTTTAAATTATTAAAATTATCTTTACTTTCTATCATATTTAACGAAACTTCATAAATACGCTGTTTTGTATTATCTTCTATATTATCTACAAATCCATATATGGCTAACATATGCATATCAGATTTTTTTCCATAATTATCATATATAATTTCACCACCTTTTATTTTATTTACTGTACTCATTGTATTATTTATATTTAATATAATATTAGATTCATTAGAATGTTGAAATAAATCTGCAACAGGTACAAGACCTTGTCCCCATTGTCTAGATAATGCTATTAGATAACATAATTCTATATTTTCATATATTACATCATCTTCGGTAAATACTGCATTTGGTTTACTTAAAATATCTGCTATATTTTGTATATCTTTTATTATCGATTCTATTGATAATGCAAATGCAGGTGATAATGCTGCATATCTTTCTTTTGCTTTTGCATCAAATCCAAATATTGGATGATATGAATAATCATGATATTTTGGTAAAAGTTTAATGTAAGGATAAAAAAAAGAATTTTTACCTAATTTCATATTATATAATAAAACAGTAACTAATAAACCTTTGTCATTTAAATTAGATAATTCTATTGTTTTTATATCGGGAATTTCTGATATATTATCTTTTGATATACAACATTTTTTTGGTATTTCAATAAGTTTTTCATTTTCATTTATATCTTCTAATGCATATATATGCCTATTTTCAGATGTTCCGTCTATTTGTATTTTTTCAGATACAAAACCTCCATTATTTCTAATCCATTCACATAATAATGTGAATTTTTTTTCAAAACTATTACTCATAATTATACTTTTTATATATATAATTTTAATTTATATTATAACGCATAAATTTATATTTAAAAAAATTGATTTATTATATATTTGAAAATATCTATTTATAAAATAAAATTATATCACATAATTATAAACAATGGAAAAAGATTTATATATTTTCTTTTGGGGTGTAAATAATGGTCCTTTTACTCAATTTTTACCAACTAAATTTATTGAAAATAATTTAACATTTACTTCTTGTGAACAGTATATGATGTATAATAAAGCAAAATATTTTAAAGATGATATTATTGCAAATAAAATTATTAAAGAATCAACACCTATTAAAATAAAAAGGTTAGGTAGACAAGTTAAAGGATTTAATGAAGATGAATGGAAAAAAGTTAGAGAAGAAATTGTTTATAAGGGAAATTATCTTAAATTTTCACAAAATCCAGATTTAAAACTATTATTACTTGCCACAAAAGATAAAATTTTAGTTGAAGCTGCGCCAAATGATGCTATATGGGGTATCGGTTTCAATTCAGAAAATGCTATAAATAATAAAAATAAATGGGGGTTAAATCTATTAGGGAAAGCTCTTATGAAAGTAAGAAGTGATTTAAAATAATTTTCTTTATTTAATTTATACTATTTTACTGTTTAATTTGGAACTTTAATATTTTTAAATAAAAAAAAGTGATATATGAGTTTTTATTAATATATTGGAACTGTTTAATTTAGACTGGTTGTAATTCAATTAATAATTCATCTGTTGTCATTTCACTTTTTTTAAGTGCTTCTAATATTCATTTTGAATATTTTATCTTATTATTTTCTACCAAAATTTAAAATAATCTATAAAACTTCTATTTGAATTATCTTGTTGTATCTGTATTTTTTCTTTTAATATTTTATTTTCATTTATTATTGTTTCGATATTTTTTACAAATTTTTTGTTATTATCTGTTATTGTTTTTATAGCTTCTTCATTATTTTTATCTAAAATAATTCTATGTTTTTCATAATCCTGTTTTATTTTTTCAATACTAATATATTGTTCAACTATTTTTCTTATTTTTGAATATAAATTTGTTGCATACATTATACTAATTTCATCTTCAATCGGAAAATTTATAACGTGGTTATTAAATATATCATCTGAATATACAATAGTAATTGATATATTTTCTCCATCAACATCATATGATATAACACATGCTATAGTTTGTATGTCTTTTAAAGGAAATTCAATATGTATACTATTAAAATCTATTTGAAATATTTTATTTTCATTATTAAAATAAAATAAATATTTTATATCTGATAAATCTATATCATTATGTGTTATATTATATATCATTTTTTAATTAATATTATTTAACATAGATTTATCGTCACAATTCTTTTAAATTTCAATATTTTTAACATTTTAAAATATATTTATATACATCATTCCAATTATTAATATTTACAATACCTTTTAATTTATAATCTTCATTTGTACCATATTTAGGATTTATTTTTAAATTTTTAATATCAAAAAACCATATTACATGTTTTGTTTTACTTTTTTCTTTTACATTTGTACATATACTTATATTATCATCAATAAATATATCAGCCTTTATTTTATCACATATAATTGGTTTATCTTTTTTGTCTCTTATAAAATGCCAATTTTTTTCTGGTATATTTTCTTTTATCTGTTTTATTGTTTTGAAAAAACTTCTTGTTTTCTCTTCTCTACTTTTACCACAAAAAGAATTGAAGAATAATTCATGTCCATCATTTCTTAATTTTTCAATAGTATCCAAAAATCCAGGGAAAAATTCGACTGTATATGTATCATTTGTATCATCTTCATAATCTGTACCTTTTTGTACAGATACCCCTCCTATATCTATTGCTATTTTCATGTTATTGTGTTTATATATGTATAATTAATAATATATATATATATATATAATTTTCAATATTTTATGATTTATTTATTTAATTTATTAAATCAATCAATACTTACATTTCTTATTACTTCAGAAGAATATTCACCTTACAAAAATTATTTTCTTTTCCAATGATAATATATATTTTGTCATATATAGGGACTGTTTAATTTAGACTCTTCAATCTTTTTTCACTGGTCAAAAAGATTTAAAGATTCTAAATTAAATATTCCCTATTTTTACAGATCTAATTTTGGTTTTAATATTTTATTCAAAATTTTTAGTAAAATTTTGAATAAAAGTATTAAAAGTCCAAATTAAACAGTAAAATAATTTGTTTATATTTCATCATTTTCAACATCCTTTATTTCAGGAATAATATAATTATCGGAATCAATGTATTTTTTGCATGAAAATTTTTTATTAGTATTACTTACTATATTACAACAATTGCATGGAGTATCTAAAATATGATACATTTTTTTATCATATCTGTCTAATAATATGAATTCATAATGCATCAATTCTATAAAATTCTGAATTAATAAATTTATACTTCCACTACTTATAGCATAATAATTAGCTATCGCACTAGCCGATGATAAATTATAATCTTTTGTTAAAATAATATTATATAATGAACTTCTTCCATTATCAAATTTTTCAGGATATATTGAATAACCTATTAGTGTTAAATTTTGTTGATCAAATAACTTTAAAAAATTATTATATGTTCTGTATTGGATACAACTTGAAAAGTTCAATAATATTAAAATATTTTTATTTTTATTTTTTATACATAAATCTATCATGTCATCTAATATATTTTCAGGATAATGTTCAGTTATATCAATCGATATTGTATAATTATCTATATCTGGTAAATCTTCATATAATTCATGTATTATATCAATATTCTTAATTAATTTATCTATTATATGGCTGGCAATTGTTGATTTTCCAGATTCTTTTTTTCCTATTATAAATGTTTTTTTGTTTAAAAATATATCTTTTATTTGATCTTCATATAAATATTCTTGATATGACATATTATGATTTAACAATATATAATAATAAAAAATGTTGATAATATATTTATTAATAAAATGTATATCATAATTATAATTTAATATTATAAAATGATAAAATTTAATGATCTTTTTAATATGGCAAAAAGGGATACTATGATTTGTATATATAGAGACTGTTTAATTTAGACTCTTCAATCTTTTTTCACTGGTTAATAAAGATTAAAAGATTCTAAATTAAATATCCCCTATTTTTACAGATTTAATATTGGTTTTAATATTTTTATTTAAAATATTATAAAAAATTTTAAATAAAATATTAAAGTTCCAAATTAAATTAAACAGTCCCTATATATAAAAAATTGAAAATCTAAACATATTATAATCCCCTTTATTTGAGTATTTAATTAATACCCAATTTGGCATCATCAAATCCTGTTTTACAATAGCATTATCAAACCCTGTTTTACGATGGCATCGTCAAGCTCTGCTTACGCAATGACTGAAGTAACCCGCTCCAAAGAACGTTCTGTGATATATTCTCTTCAAAGACGAGTCTCCAATTCAGACAATGGGGGTGAAGTGCTAGGATATGTTACTATCGGACCAGCAATGGCTCTCTGCACGGATGGATCTATGAAGAAAGTATACAGAACTACAATGTTTGATCGTGAAATAAGTGTTATTTCTGCAAAAATATTATCTCCAGGTGTTTCTATTATCTGTGATAATCGCAGTGATATTACATACTTTCCCATGCCACATGAAGGGTGGTCTGAATATGTGAAAGATGATCTTACTGCCTGGAATCTCGCAAATAATTACTTCAACGTGATCTGCGCCACACCAGAATTCAAAAAGAATGTTGCTTATTTGTGTGGCGCAGATTGTGTCGTAAATATGTATCCGATGTAGTGGATGTAAAAGTCGGATATAGGGACTGTTTTTTTATTTACTTTTTTCAATTTGGTTTAGACTTATTAAAATAGCAAAAATACTAATTAATCAATTTATTTATTTCCTTAAACATATTAATTAATTTAATTTTATCTTCATCTTTCATCACTTGGATATTATCATAATATTTTTGTGTTTTTACAGTATTCATATTATCTCCAAATATACAAATATCTAATTCATTTAACAATTTATTATCAAAAAAATTAGTTAATATTTCTAATAATGAATTATTTTTTATTGTAGTTAATATTATTATTATATTTATTAGTTCAACAGGATATTGATTATATTTTTCTGTTTGTTTACTTATATCATAGTCTATTAATACTGGTGTAAAATAATCTGACATTTCTATTTTTAATTTACATTTGTATTTATCTATTAATAGATTATCATATTTTATAATATTATTAACCCTTTTATACATAATATTATCTGATTTAATATCATTGTGAAATAATTTATTTATGTTACTGTATGTAATTATGTATATTAATTGTGAAAAAAATAGATTTACCTCTTTATCATTCATAATTTTATTTTCAATTGCATATTTTAATGTATTTCCATCTATTTTTTCATATATATAATTGTTTTGATAATATATACTATTTCTTGTTTTAAATATATCATGTAATTCAATAAAATTGTTTGGAAATATTTTTTTTAATTTTACATAATTTAATACATTTCTTTCCTCATTTTTTATATCCTCATACATATTCATATAATTATAAAATGTAGCAGGATGAAATTTGTTTTTTATTATTTCTATAAATCTTTTAATTGCTTTTGTTTGTTTTAATATTTTTTTTTCGTCATTAATTATTTCATTTATATCACCATAATTACCTATGGATATTGTTTCTCCTATTATTGGAGATAAAATATCTATTGATTCGGGATAATTATTTGCTTCTTTTGTTAAATTATTTACTTTATCATTCATATATTTAAAATAAAATTTATCATATTTCTTATCATAACTTCCACTTGATAGAATTTTATTTTCATCATAAAATATCTCTTCTTCACTATCAGTATCACTATTATTATTATTTAATTCTAATATTGGTTTAATATCCATATAATATATAAATTAACTATTTTTTATTTTATTATGGTATAATCTTCAGATTATAAATCTGGATATCATTAATGTCTCTTTTTCTAGCAAATCTAGTTGTTTAAATATATTTTTCAATTTTTGATATATCTCTTCTGTTATAAATGGTATTATAGGATGTAGTAATTTTATTATTTGTATTATATTGTATAACAATATATTTGTAGTTTCTATGCTTTCATCACTCTTATTATGTTCTAGATAATCATTACAAAAAATATCCCACATAAATGTATATATATTCTTAATATAACTACCAAAATTGTATTTTTCTAAATCATTAACAGAATTATTTGTTATCTCTTTTAATCTATTAATTTGTATTAAATTTTTTTCACTTATTCCATCAATATTTATATGTTTTATATCATAATCCAATTTTCTTGTTGTTAATATATATCTCACTGAATTCCATAATTTTGTACAAAATGTTCTGCCTATATCAAAATGCTTCATTCCTAATTTAATATCTTTTCCTTCATTATAATTATATATTAATCCAAATCTCATTGCATCTGTTCCTATTTTATCTATAATACTTATTGGATCTATCACATTACCTAGAGTTTTACTCATTTTTGTATTGTGTTCATCTCTTATTAATCCGTGTAAATATATGTCTTTAAACGGTATTTTTTTCTTGAAATATAAAGACATCATTATCATTCTTGTTATCCAGAAAAATAAAATATCCGATCCTGATATTATCACACTTAATGGAAAAAACTTATTGTAATCATCTTCATTATCAAACACTGCAAATGAATATAAACAGGATGAAAACCATGTATCTAATACATCATTCTCTTTTTCTATATTAATACTTTTACATTTATTACATTCTGTTATGTTATCAACACTTGCAATAATATTGTCACAATCTTTACAATAATATATAGGTATGTCATGAGCCCATGATATCTGTCTACTGATACACCAATCAGTTGTGTTATTTAACCAATGTAGATAGACTTTCTTGTGAAATTCAGGAAAAAAATTTAATTCATCTGCAACTTCAATCGCTTTCTCTGCCAATGGTTTCATATTAACAAACCATTGATCAGATAGAATATTTTCAACATATGTATTGCATTTATAACATGTTTTATTTAATGTTTCATATTTTATTTTTTCTATTAAATTGTCTATTTTTAATCTCTCTTCTATTTTATCTCTTAACATAAGTAATTTTATTCCATCATATTCTAATCCAGTGTTACATAATTTTCCAAATTTATCTATAATTGTTACCATTTCTAAATTGTGCTTTTTACCTAATTCATAGTCAACTTTATTATGACTAGGTGTTATTTTCATTAATCCTGTTCCAAATTCCTTGCTTATTTCTTTATCACTTATTATTGGAATTGGTTTATTTATAATTGGTATAATACATTTCTTTCCATTTAAATGTTGATATCTATCATCATCAGGATTATATGCAACTGCAGTATCTCCAAATATTGTTTCCGGTCTTGTTGTTGCTATTGTAATATATTCATCACTATTTTCTAATTTGTATTTGATATAATATAAATAGCTATCATATGGACTTGAATTAACTTCATCATCCGCTAATGTTGTACCACATTTTGAACACCAATTGACTAAATAATTGCCTCTATATATTAATCCATCTATATATAGTTTAACAAATGATTCTTTTACTAATCTATCATATTTTGGATCTTTTGTATATCTTGTTTTATCCCAATCTGCTGATATTCCTATTCTTCTCTGTTGTTCTAATATTATGTTTCCGTATTTTTTGACCCAATCTTCAATTGCTTCCACTAATTCTTGTTTTGATAGCGTTGTTGGATTTATATTGTTTTTTATAAGATTTTTTGTAACAACGTATTGTGTTGATATTCCTGCACTATCTGTTCCATTTATATATGATATTGTATCTCCTTGCATTCTGTGATATCGCACTAGACAATCTTGTAATGTGTTGTTTAATGCATGACCAATATGAAGCTGTCCTGAAACATTGGGTGGTGGTGATGCAATAGAAAAAACTCTATCTGATGAGGGGTGTAAAATTTTATGTGTTTTCCATAGTTCTAAACAATTCCCTTCAAATGTAGTAAAATCATAATTTTTTTCCATATTGTTGTAATAAGTAATAAGTAAATAATATGTATTTTGCTTATTAATATAATTTCAATTTTCTTTATATCAATAAAGAAAATTGGTGAAAATTTTAATTGTTTTATTTCATTAATTCTATAAACACTTATTTTTTCTCCATCTTGCTATATCTTCCGTAATTGTACCTTCATAATTTAAATTATCATCAAAATCATATTCATATCCATCACATAATGATACTAACCATTTTGCTATTTCTATATGTCCGTTAGTATGTGCTCTTAATAATGCTAAATCATAATGTGTATGTATATCTATTTTTCCATCTAATGATAATAACCATTTTGCCATTTTAAAATTACCATTTTCACATATTATTACAAATAGATAATCATGTTCTTTATGTATATCTATTTTTCCATCTAATGAATATAATAATTTTGCCATTTCAAAATCACCATTTATACATACACACATAAATATATTTCCACCGTTTTCATGTATATCTATTTTATCATCAAGTGAATATAACCATTTTACTACTTCTAATTGATTATGTGATACAGAATATTTAAAAGCCATATCATTACGTGAATGTATATTAATATTATTATTTGTTGTTAATAACCATTTTGCTATTTCTATATTTCCTCTATAACACGCACTAAAAAATATATTATCAATATTAGGATGAGTGTATTTATTATCTTCTAATGAATATAACCATTTTGCTATTTCTAAATGGTTATTATGACATGCAAAATAAAATGCATCTTCTCTTTTTATACTAGAATTTTCATTATATATTTCTTTTGCCTTTTCTAAATTACCTTCAATACAATATTTAACAAGTGTTTTTTCCATATATTATTTATTTACATTAATTAAATTATCATTCTGACACAATATTATTTTATTATCAATTTTATTGTTTAAAAATATTGAAATACAATCATACTTAAATAAAAATCATCTATAATAATAGTATAATATATGAGTTCAAATAAAGATGCTACTAAAATAATTAAAAAAATTAAAGTAGTTGAAACTGACTCTGATAATGATAATGATAATGTAAAGGATTCCAATAATAAGTCTGATAAAGTCAAAAATCTAGGTGGAAGACTTAAAAAGGCCGATAAATATAAAACTGAAAGATTGGAAATATTAAATAAATTAAATAATATTTTAGGAATTACTGAAGATAATAATAAATTTCTATTATGTGATATTGATAATAATGAAGATAAACAGAAGGAAATAATAGGATTAGTAAGTGATATTGAAAAGTATTTTAGCTGTTCATCTTGGACATATTTTAGTAAAGGTATTATGGGAGATAGAAAATATTTATCATTAATAAGATCCATATATAAAGAATTTAAATATGATTTATATATAAAAACAATATTAGTAACTAGAAATGATAAGAAATTTAAGGCTCAACAATATGCAGTAGTTGGTAATTAATTTTATATTTATAAAGATATAATAGCATAATAATTAAGGTAAATTGTCGTAATAAATTATTGATATATTGAAGATTACGACAAATTAACACTTATATAAAATCATTATTAAAATTATTATTAAAATTATTATAAGTTGATCTTTTATTATTTTTTATTATATTATATTTAATAATTTTTCCAAATGTATTATAACAATCTGTCATAAATTTTTGTAATTGATCATAATATAATATTTTATTAATTTTAGCTGTAATTCTTTTTTCTTTTGTTTTTTTACCTAATGTAATATCATTAAATACATATAATTTATCTATATTTTTTAATAATATCTTCTTAGTTTTTTCAATATTAATATTTTCATCAATACTATTAATATCAAACCTTTTTATTTTTAATACTTTCTCCAAATAATACAATCCATCTATTTTATGTATTAAATCATTATAACATGCTATTTTTGGTATATCTTTATTTATTAAATCTATTTTTGTTTTCTCATAATCATTCTTCTTCATATATAAATATTTCTTCATCATATGAGCTTCAAATAATCTATCATCTAATATTAATTCCTTTGATTCATCCCCATCAAGCATATCTAATCTTGTTTTTATTAATTCCTTCAAATTATCATATATCCGTTTGTATTTTTTATCAACTGTTTTATTATTCATTATAATGTCATATAAATCACTTCTAATATCTTTTTCATATTTGGCAACTCCATTAAATGTATTATCTTTCTCTATTCTTTTACCGGTTTCATCAAATAATGTTTCATTTATTTCTAACTTCTTAAAATCAACTATATATCCTGCTTCTTTTGCTAATTGTATTACTAATTGTATTTTATTTTTTGAAAATAGATTATCAAACCATGTCTTCAAATAATGAATATTACTAAATGATTTATCCTTATCAATTTGTATATTACCATATTTAATTATAGAACATAATTCATCAGCTGTTTGATGCTTCTTACATGATTTATTAATATCCTGTTTAAATTGTTCAAATTCTCTATCTACCTGTTCTTTTGATTCCTTAGGAGTTATAAAATAATTATATTTTGTTTTATATAAATGATTCATATCTAATATTATTACCTCTCTACAATCTCTAGCTCTTGAATACTGTTGATGATATTCTAATGCACTCATACATTTTTCTTTATCAGTATATTTGTAAATACAATAAACTTTATCATATGGTATTGTTATATCTAATCCATATATTATTTTGGGTGATGCAATTACACATTTATTTTTAAATAAAGTATTACATTTATCTAATTCTTCCAATTGGCCATAATCTTTATTAAACACTAAAACATATTTGTCATTTGTATCTTTCCTTACTAAATGCGCAATTAATTCAGTATAACCTTTGCTATCACTTAAAATTAATAAACTATCTTTTCTTTTTGCTGATTCTTCAAATAATTTATAAAATTCTTTTATCTTTTCATTTTCATATGATAATTCAGATTGATAAATATTCATTTTGACACCTATTTTATTTTGAAATGTATTTCTATATAAAAACATTCCTCCAAAGAATGGCGAATTTGATCCTATAAAACTGTATGACATACTAGTCATTGTAGCATCACAACATATTACTAATTGTGCATTATTTATAATATGACATAACTTTTTATAACATTCTAATCTTTTACCGTTTAATGTGCCGGAATATAAATGTTTTATTAAACTATTAAATTCATCTAATATAACAACTTGATAACTATTTTTAGTTTTATAATATTCTAAGTGTTCAATACTTGATATATATTTATCTTGAAATTCTGGAAGATCTAAATATGATTCCATTCCAAAATCTTTAAAATTGTTAGTATGTGTTGATATCATACTTCTTCTCGATACTATTGAAATAATTTTTAAATCCTGTAATATTTGTTCTTTTGTATAGTCATCAGATGATAGTATTTCTATAAATCCTGTTATTATATCAATCATAATTGTCGTTTTTCCTGACCCTGTTGGAGAGTGTAATACAATTGTTCTTTTACCATTTTTAATTCCTGTTGTAATTTGTTTTAATGCTGGTTTTGATATATATTTTTCCTGTTCAATTAAATCATATTTTTTATTCATACCATACAATAAATAATCATCAGTTGATTTTATTTCTAATTTAACAGGTATTTTATTTATTTCCCTTAATAGTGTTGCTGTTCTAAAATAATCATCTTCTTTGCACCATCTTATTAAACTATAAATTGTAAAATGTTCTAGTGGTATCTTTTGACTAAATATTCCATCTATCATTTTTAATGCTTTGTTATCGAATTTAGATGATTTTTTTGATAAATTAATTGCTTCTTCTTTATATCCAAATGTATTTAATAAACACATTATTTTTCTCCAAGAATCAAAATCATCTATTCTTTTAATTGATAATATATCCAATAATTTAATAATCAAATCCTTTTTATCACCCATATCAATTATATCATGATTAATTTCATTATCTAAATCATCATCTTCTTTATTATCTAATTTAACAGATTTTTCTTTTTTAATTTTAGGTATATCATTAACTTGTATTTTCATTTTAAGATCGGGTTTACATTTTGACTCATTTGTTCTTATTAAAGTTAATCTAGTCGCTTCAACTCTTGAAGATTTCAATTTAAATGTGCTTTTCTTTATGTTTGGTTTATAATAATTTCCTTTAAAATGATAATATAATAATCTTAATCCATTTGCACTTGATACACATGAATCAACTATCTTTTTCCATATTTTAAGTGGTAAATTAAATACTGTTTCATTCTCACATAATTCATATACTTTATTAATAATATAGGTATGTATTCTCTTATCAACTATTATATTTGGATAATATAAATGTATTCCTTTTTTAATATTCTTATCACAATAAATATATTCAATGTTTGGATCTATAAAAGTTTCAGCTAATATAGTATTGATCAATGATATAACATAATCAACGATTTCAATATCCTTATTAATGTATAAATTATAATAGATCTCTTCTATTTTCGAATCTCTATTTTCTTTAAAATCAAAATCAAACATTAATCTATAAAACTCAGTTTTTTTTTCAACTAATGCGTAAGTTTCTAAAACATTTTTTTCTGTGCTAAGATTAGGAAGCATTGTAGTAGTTATGTTAAAATTACCAGTTTTATTGCCATAACTAACTACAGTTGCCTCCTGCTTTTCACATAAAAATTTGTTTAGCGGGCTGACAATATAATCATTTTCTTTTGTAATGGATTTTCCGAAATTTTCCATTATAATCTATAATATCTTATACTATTTTATTTTTGAAATAATAAACGCATTTATTTTTGTGGTGGTAATTTAAAAATAATAAGAATAATTTATTATTTTTAAATATAAAAGTAATAATAGATACAATAATAGGGCTGGAGATTTGTCGAAATTAGTTAAAGATTAATAATGGTGACAAATTTTCAGACTTATTATTTATTATTTATTATCTATTAAATTAAAATCATTATATATTGATCTTTTATTATTTCTAGTTATTTCATATTTAATAATTTTTCCAACTTTATTATAACAATCCGCCATAAATTTTTGTAATTGATCATAATATGTTATTTTTTTTATTTTATCAGTAATTCTCTTTTCTTTTCTTTTTTTACCCATTGTAACATCATTAAAAGAATATAATTTATCTATATTTTTTAATAATACACCTTTTATTTTTTTACCCATTGTAACATCATTAAAAGAATATAATTTATCTATATTTTTTAATAATACACCTTTTATTTTTTTAATATTAATATCCTCA
>Ga0208088_1000019_pt1 | contig 30359 bp, 29 predicted proteins | sample LakMenEpi02Apr12_FD_150661 | JGI IMG/M metagenome (GOLD analysis project Ga0208088, IMG submission 150661) | Freshwater microbial communities from Lake Mendota, WI - 02APR2012 deep hole epilimnion (SPAdes) | ecosystem: Environmental > Aquatic > Freshwater > Lake > Epilimnion/Euphotic zone ...
AATTTTCACAATTTTCACAATTTTCACAATTTTCACAATTTTCACAATTTTCACAATTTTCACAATTTTCACAATTTTCACAATTTTCACAATTTTCACTATTTTCACAATTTTCACTATTTTCACAATTTTCACTATTATTTTTATTAATATTATTTATAAATTCTTCTTGATGTGATAAATCAATAGAATCTATAACCGATTTATTTTTTCGAGATAATAAATTATCTATATCTTTGTGAATATTATCTGGATTAAATTGATTAATATCAATATTAATATGTTCTGAAAAACTATTATTATCACTATTAACCTTTTTTATATCTTCTTTATATAAATTTTTATTTTCGCTGGATTGTTTTTTATATTTATTAAATTCTTCTTTATTAATATCTTCGGTATTATGTTTTGATAATTCAGTTATATTAAAATTATCTGATTTTATACTATTTGATTTTATACTATTAGATTTTATACTATTAGATTTTATACTATTTTTTATTTTATCGCTTAAAATATTTTGATTTAATATTTTATTATTTATTGTATCAACATCAGAAAGATATTTAATAGGTTCATTTTTTTTATCATTTGAATCTGTTTCAGTATAATAATTAGAATTTGTCATATTTGTAATTGGTTGAGAATTAATTAAATTTATTTTTCTTGCTTGATTTATAAATTCTGCATTTGTAGTTTTAATTCTATTAACACATGCTCCAAGATCAGTCTGAAATTTTGTTCTTAAATTTCTTAAACCTGTAGTAATATTATCATTTAATTCTAAATATTTGTTTTCTATTTCTTTTTTGGCAACTTCTCTTTCATTGTACATAAATAAAAATATGCCAATAAGAACTAATAAAAGTATCACAAATTTATAATCCATCTTTGTATTTTATACAATTAAAAAACAAAAAAACAGAAGCATTTTAAACTTAAAAAATTTTAGTCTAGTATAATTTATATAATAAATGGATATATCTATTTCTAGATGTAATGTTGTTGAAATTATAAATGAAAGTCAACGTTTTTTATTTCATATTTTTATTGTTCATATTATTATAAATCTTATAGATAATAAACCAAATGAATTTTTAAATGAAAATATTTTAAAAACTTTACTTGCTACTATAATTGCTGTAATTATATATAATATTTCTATTAAACGATTAATAGAACCTAAAATTAAAAAATTGAAAAATATGTGTACAGAATTGGAAAATAATACAGTTATAGATGATATTGACCCATTAAAATATGAAAAAAATGGTTATAATAAATGAAAATAAACTTTATATTATAGAAAGAAATAAAAATGAATCAATTGAAATTTTTTATCAAAGATCAATATTTATAATTAAAAATATAGATAATAAAAATGAATTAAAAAATGATATCATTTTATTGTCAAAAATATGGATAAATTTAAAAACATTAAATTGTAAATATAATAATAAAATTATAGATAGATTATCTAAATTAAATTATTCATAGAGAATGTTCAACTATTTAAATTGTCTTGCAGGATTTAATTCTCTATATTCTGTACTTGATCCTGTTGTATAAATTGGACATACTGGACATTTATTTTCTGCTCTACAAACTGGTGGATGTGGAGGTATAGGATACCAATTTGATGGTGGTAAAAATGATTCACCATAATTTGATTTTTTATTTAATCCATTATTTGATGGCAATGTATTAAAATCAACATAAGGTGCATTATCAACTTGTGACATTATAGGAACAGTTGTATCATCTGCATAAAGTTCATTTTGGACATAAGTTTTATAAAAATTATCATTTTGATTTTTTGATGGTAATTGTGATAATAGTTTTGATTGCATTAATAATTGTGATGGCGAATGTGTTAATAATTGTGGTTGTAATGCCTGTTGATCAGTAGATTGATCAGCAGATTGATCAGCAGATTGATCAGCAGATTGATCAGTAGATTGATCAGCAGATTGATCAGCAGATTGATCAGCAGATTGATCAGCAGATTGATCAGCAGATTGATCAGCAGATTGATCAGCAGATTGATCAGCAGATTGATCAGTAGATTGATCAGATCCAATACTATTATCATTTGATGTATTTACCTTTTTTTGTAAAACGTTCAAACCATTAGAACTAGATGGTTTATCTATATAAGGAGCTAATACTTGAGATGGATGTTGAATTACATTTTCCATATTTTCTATTTTATTTGAACAAGCACATGATACTGATTCGATATTTTTTTCCCATAATAAAGCAGCATTTTCAAAAACAGCATATGCTAATACTACTATCAATGTTATTATTAATATATCTTTATCTTTCATTGGATCTTTTGGTACATATTTAAATAATAAATAGATAATAACTCCTTGAATTAAATATTTAAGAAGTTTAACATTAGTGTCAATATTCATTTATATAAATTTAATATAGAAATAAATAAACCTTTAAAAAATAATATTCTATACTTTTTAATAACAATTTAAATTTAATTTATCTTTTGAAAAAATTACAATATCCATCATTTTTGCTAAACTTATAATAGTTATAATAAACACAGTAATAATTGCTATTTTTTGATTATAAGAACAATTATAATTCATTAAATAATCTTTTGTAGATGTCATAATTGTAGTATCTATATATAAAGAATATCCAATTATACCATATAATGCTGTTTTAATACTTTCTGAAAATATTTCTTCTGTTTTTACTATACAATTTGATCTTATACGTTTAATTAATTGTAATGCAAAATCAAAAATCAAAATACCTAAAAAAAGTAAAATTTTATGTGTTATATAACTATCAGTTTCTACATTTGGAATTTTTAAATATAATAATGCAAAAACAAATAAATATAAAAATAGCGGATCAATAAGTATTTTCATTTATATTATAATAACATAAAATTTATTATTATTTATGTTATTATTTTACTGTTTAATTTAGACTTTAAACCAATATTAAATCTTTTTCATTAGTGAAAAAGATCAAAGATTCTAAATTAAACTACCTATAATAGTAAAATAATTTAAATAATTCTTATACATTTCTATTTAATAAAACTACACATAATATAGCAAGTAACATTACAACAATAACAATTAAAATTATAGTTATTACCATAAAATGAGGATAATATCTAGTAGACAAATCTTTTAATAAAGGATCTATAATATTAATCATTATTTTTTCCTTTGTTTCCTTCTTTTTTATTTCCTTTATAATTTTATCAATAATACCACTTGTTATAGGTCCAATATAATTATCCATTATAATTTTATATATATAATTTTTATGTTAAATTTACCACAAAATTATATAAACTAAAATTATATGTTAATACCATCAAAAAAAATTAGTTTAATTTTAAAAAAAAAATTTATAGTTGCATCATATTTGGGAAAACAAATAACATTTAATATTGATAATGTTAATATACCATTTGGACCTGAAAAATATGAAAGGAAATATATATTAAATATCGAATTATTACAAGATAATAATGAACATCATAATTTTATTTCAAAATTTGAAAGCATTGAAAATGATGCAAAAAATATGGCATTTGAAAATATTAATTTAAATATTATTCAAAATATAAAAGGCAAGGGATTTATACCTACAGTAAAACAAAGTTTAAAAGGACATATTATCAGAACACATTTTGATAATCCAGATATTTATGTTTTAAAAAAAGATAATGAAAAATTATATCTTGATGAATCAAATTTAAAAAATACAGAATGTAAAATTATATTATTATTATCTGGAATATGGTTTACAGATAATAATTTTGGATTATTGTGGAATATAGATGATATACAAATTAAAAAAATAAATTAAAATTCTATACTCGATAAACTTGATAAACTTGATTCTGTTGTATTAAGTATTTTTTCTTTATTTTTATTATCTTTTTTATTTTTTTTAGAAATAATATCGCTACTATTGTCATTGCTATTATCACTACTATTATTTTTTACACTTTTATCTTTTATGTGATTTTTTATTTCATTTATTTTTTTGTCATTTAATTTATTTAAAACTTTATCAGTAGCTAATTTTTCCATTTCTATTGCTCTATCAAAATTACTTAATTCTGGATGTTCATCCTTTACTTTTGCATACAATGCTCCTTTATAAGCTCTTGCAGTAATTTCATCAACTTTAAGTATTTCCATAATTTTTGTAATTACTCTATCATGTATTTCAGTTGATTGTTTTTTAATAGCACGTGCCATTTCAGATATACCTGATTCATCCGAATTTATAGATTTTGTATATTTATTTTTTGAAGATCCACCTAGCTGGTCAGAATATGTAATCATTTTTCGATTTCCCTTAATATTATCCCCTCCTTTTAATATTAAATTATTTACAGGATTGCTAATTACTGAATTTTTATTGTTTGATTTATTTAGTAAAGATTTTAAAATAGTATCAGTATTATCATCAATATTATTATTATTATCATTATTATCATTATTATCAAGTATTTTATCTATTAATTCTAAATCATTAATTGTTTTATCTAAATTTACATTAAATATATTTCCATCAGTATCATATTGTTTATTTTGTTTAAATATTGTCATTATATTTTTTATAAAATCATCTGTAAGAACATTATCAGACATATTATTTTTATTTTCAGTATCTTTTTCAGATAATGTATTTAAATTACTTAAGCTTATATTAGAATTTTCAGTATCTGACCTAAAATTATTTACTATTTTAGCTATTTCTGTCAGCATCATTTCTTCACTATTATCACTTGATTTTTTATCTATTTTTAAAAATAATGTGTCAGATTTATGTTCTAATATCATATCACTATTATTTTCTAATATAGCATTTGAATCTTCATTATCTTCAGCAATATAATAACCAGCTTTATTTTTAATTTTTAAATCTGCTCCCTTTGATTTTAAAAATTCTATTAATTTATTATTATTTAATATAGCTGCATAGTGAGCTGGTGTATTTCCATTTTCATCTTGAATATTTAAAGGTAAAGAAAGTGATTTATCACTTAATAATTTATTTAAACAGTATCCTGCCATAGGTAAATCTTTAGAATATTCTATTAAATGATGAAATAATGTTTTTCCTAATGAATCAACAGATAATAAATCACATTTATATTTTAATATTAAATATATAGCAACATCAGGTCTTCCATCTTGAAATGCATTTAATGCCATTTTTGTTTCATCTGATGTTTTTGTTAACCAAGATAAAAATCCTCCTCCCTGTGTCATATTTGATTTTTCAGAATATGATTCTGTTCCAATACTTCCAATACTAGCAGAAGATTCAGAAATTTTTGAGTTCGTAACATTAACGTAATTCATATTATATTATAAAATTAAAATATAAAAAAAAATAACTTGATATAGATTTTTAAGCATTTATAATTTACTATAATTAAATTTATAACTGTTATAATTTTTATCTATATAAAATATATAATAAATATGGAATTATCTGATAGAACTAAAATATTATTAGTATTAGTTGTTATACTAGTCGCTTTATACGTATATAGTACAAGTACTTCTTCCAATCCTATACAAAACGAAGGTTCATTATCATACTCTAGAAATAATGATGATAATAATAATGATGACAATGATGATTCATTATCTGTAAAAGATGGGAATAATGCAATTTTAGATATGGACCAAAGATTAGAAGCTATAACTGACGCAAAAGCAAAAAGAAAAATGAGAACTAGAAATACAGCTGCACCAGGGGAATTTAAAAATTCAAGTTATAGAGATGGAAAACGTGGAGGATCTTCTAATGATTTAGATAAATTTTTTGAAGAAGGAAATCCATTTGATCCATCATCTAATGATGGATTTTTACCAAATGATGAATCTGCTTCTTCCGGTCATGCTCCATATGTTTCATCAAGAAAGAAATCACAAAGAGATGAAGATAAATTTAATTCAGGTGATTTATTACCAAAAGAAACTAATAGTGACTTTTTTGAAGATGTTCAAGCTGTTTCTGTAAAAAATAGACATTTAATAAATATATTTAGACCTATCGGAGTGAATACTGTATCTTCTTCTAGAAAGAATGGAACAAGAGATATAAGAGGTGAACCAGCAAATCCAAAGAATTTTGTATCTCCATTCCTTAACTCATCAATTGATCCTGGGCAAAATATAGTAGGATTATGCGGTGGGGCTTAAATTTTTTTTCAATAAAAATTGATATTTATTTAAATTAATCAACTATAATATTAATTTAAATACAAAAATGAATAATGATATAAATGATGATATTATATCTGATAATGAGGATAAATATAATGATGAATTAGATGAATCAGAATTTTATGTTATAATAATGAATAATTTTATGTTATATTACAAGAAAAAATATCCGGATGAAACTAATAAATCAATGTTACATGATATCAAAATGGAAAAAATAGAAAGTACAAATCATAAATTAGAATTATTTTATGAACTTTTACATACTTATAATAATGATACCAGTGAAAATAAAAAAATAATAACTAATGAAGAATTTAAAGTTTATAAAACAAATAATACTAATAATATAAATGAATATTTCGGATTATGTATAAATGATAATATTGTAGCTATATCAAAATCTGTTTTTTCTCTTTTATTAGATTTTACAACTAATTATGAAAATATTAAAAATGATAATTGGACAATAATTGATTTATAGGGACTATTTAATTTAGAATCTTAAATACTCCTATTTTTGTATTTAATTTGGGTTTTAATATTTTTTTATAAAATAAAAAAATATTAAAATTCCAAATTAAATAGCAAAATAAAAAATAATTCGCTTAATTATTTAAAAAAATGATATATATTATTATATTATTAAATGGCTAAAAATAATAAAATTAATAAAATTAAAAATAAAGACAAAGATAATAATAAAGATGATAATATAGAAAGTATAGATGTATCTGATCTTAGCTCAGTTGATGATGACATGAAAATTAAGGAATTATCTGTTGATGATATTTCAAAAGATGCAAGAAAAAAATATGTTGAAAATACAGTAAAAGAACAGGTTACAAAATATTTAAATTATGACAATGAAATAAGAAAGGCTAGATCTGAATTAAAAGATAGAATTAAAATATTAAGTAAAAAAAAAATAGATGCAGAGGAAATAATTATAAATTATTTAGATGAAGTAAATAAAAAATTTAATTTAGAAAAACCATATCTTGAATATGACGATGGAAAAGGAAAATTAATTAAAACAGTATCAAAAACAAAAGAATCTATTAAAATAGATAATGTAGAAAAATCTTTAAATGAAATAGTAAGAAAACATAATTTGTTTCAAGGTGATGAAAAAATGGAATTATTTTTAAAAGAATTTATTGAAAATATTGAAGCAAAGCGAAAAGTTAAAGAAAGAACCTATATTAAAAGAACTATGAAAAAAAATAAAAGAGAAAAGAATAGTGATAAAAAAATGATTGAAAAAAAAAATAATCATTATGAAAAAAATGAAGATAATGAAAATGACCATGAAACTGATGAAGAAGATTTACCAAAATATAAACCTAAAAAATAAGTGTTTAGTATGGCATCCATAATTGAACATAAGGGGTTAATGGTATTGTAAATGTAGGTGTAAATATTGTACCAACTTTATATATTGTTGGAGCATACCACCAATGTACAATTGGTTGTGTTGTTGCTCTTTTAAATTTTACAAAATCAAAATAATCATCACCATCATCTTTAATTTCAAAATCACTTATATCTGAAGTATCAGATGGTGATGATAATGATGATGTATCACTATCACTGCTACTACTATCATCTTTATTTTTATGAACTTTATGTCTATTTTTTAATCCACCTGATTGAGTTTCAATATTATTTTTTAAATCTAATGATTTTTTAATTAAAGTATTTTGTTCATTTTTTGTTAAATTTAATTTAACTTCTTTAATTGTATATTCAGCAAATTTATTATTTGGCTTTTCCTGTATTTTAAAATGAAATAATTTACCATCTTCTTTCTTAAATGTTATAAATAATTTTGGAACATTGTTTGTTAAATGTTTACTTAAATTTTCCCAACATTCTTTTGCAGCCCCTTCTGGTTTTTTTGCGTTATATTCTGATTTAAATGTTCCAACAATTCTTGGATTTATTAATTCGTATAATGTCATCTATATATTATTGATAATAAAATAGTTTTTTATACATAAAAAAATTGATAAAAAGTTTATTTGAATATAAACCATTTAAAGAAACTATATATATATATTGTTATATGAAATCAACCGAACGTATTATTGATATCAAGACAAACCATGGGGCTGAATTAAAAACTTTGTTTGAAGTATTAAAAGATATTCTTACAGACACAAATCTTACATTTATAAAAGGAAATGAAAAATCAAAAGAAGAAGAAGAAGAAAAAGTTTCAGATTCAGAAAGTGATGAACCTACACCAGCTAAAAAAAGAGGAAGAAAACCAAAAAAAGGGTCAGACAAAGATGTTAAAAATAAAAAGGATAAAAAAAATAAAGATGAATCTGATGATGATAATTCAGAAAATGATGATGCTTCTAAAAAGAAAAAATCTAAATCTAAAAAAAGTAAAGATAAATCTGAAGAAGATGACAATTCAGACGAAGATTCTGAAAAAGATGTAAAAAAATCAAAAGATTCTTCAAAAGATAAAAAATCTAAAAAAAATAAAGATGATTCTAGTGAAAATGAAGAAGAAAATGATGATGATAACGATAACGATGCTGATGATGATGACGATAATAATAATAATAAAGAAGAAAAAAAAACTGTAAAAGAAAATAATGATGAAACTGTATCAAATAATGTGAAATCAATTATACCCAAAAATAACGGAGGTATTAAAATTTTAACAGTAAATGACCAAAAAACTTTATTATTATATGTCAGACTTTATTCTGAACATTTTCCAAAATTTTATATTGAACCTGATGAATATACTATTGGAATAGATCTTATACAATTTTATAATTTTTTTAAATCTATTGATAAGGAAGGTATAGTATCAATGTATATAAATAAATCAGATAAACAGAGAATTGTTGTTGATGTTGAAAGTGATAAATCAAAAACTAATTATAAATTAAAACTTCAAGATACTAATAAAAAAAATTATAAAATACCACCTCCGATATTTGATATGACTGTTATTATGGAAACAGCTGAATTTCATAAAATTTGTAATGAAATGAGTCAAATATCTGAATTTATGGGTATTACTTGTAGTCAAAATAAAATAGAATTTACTTCAAAGGGATCATGTTCAGAATTGAAAAAAGTTTATGAAAATGGAAAAGGAGTAAAAATAACAGTATCAAAATCTTCTGATGAAAAAAAAAATGAACCCAAAATTGTTCAAGAAATTTATGAACTAAAAAATCTTCTTATGTTTAGAAAATGTGTAAATTTATGTGGTGATGTTAGAATATTCTTAAAAAATATACAACCTTTATTCATTAAATATACTATAGCTGCTTTAGGAGAAATGAGTATTGGATTATCACCAGTAAGTGATAATGAAATAAGTAAAAATGCAAATTATGATGAAAAATATGATGAACATTATGATGAAGATAATGAAAATATTAAAATGAAAAAGGCATAAAAGTTTAAATTAAACAGTAAAATAACTGTTTTATAAAGAAAAGAATTATTAATTTTTTAATTAGACACCAATTTCATATTCAGGTTTTATTTGTTTATACATTAATGTTATTTTTTGTTCCTGTTGTGATGATCTACCAATATGTTCCATTTCAATATTCAATATATTAATTAATGATATTGGTAATTCTTTAGAAAAATCTTCAATATCTTTAAATCCATTACACCAAATTTTAATTAAAGTACTTCTTCTTTTAATTGAAAATTCAATACCATTAATTCTTTTTGAGTTTTTTACTAAAGTTTCATTCATCATCATTAAAGTTAACATAACAATTGTTTCAATTGAAATATCTGTTCGAGTTCCTCTTTGTATTGAATCTATTTTTATTGAAGTTATACCACCAAATTTATTATTTACATCCTCCCATATAGGTGCAATATCTTCTCTCATAATATAAATATGATTACAATATCTATCGATGGATATGAAGTTATTAAAAAATCTCCAAAATGAACCAATACTACTTATTACATATTTTTTTTCATATGATGCTAATGTCCAATCATCCGATGGTGGTGATTTATGTACCCAAACAGTCCAATGTGAATTTAATTTTTTATCATTTCCTAAATCTACATTATATTCTTTTTTTTCATCATAAATCTCTTTTTTCATTATATTATTATCAAATTCCTTTTTCTGTTTTATTATATTCCAACCTATTTTATCATCTTTGAAATCTTGATTATTTTTAATTTCTTGTATTTCTATAACTTCCTTTATATCCTCTTTTATTTCTCTAACAATTTGTATTTCTTTTCCTCCCTCTCTTATTTCTTTATTTTCATGTATAATATTATCAGATTCCGATTCGTCAGAAGAATCAGAATCCCCTTTTTTTAATAAACTAAAAGGATTAATTGATTTTAATTTTTTTAATTCATCTACTTTATTATATTTATTATTCATATTATTTAATTCATTATGTATAACTGTTCTTCTCATTTCAATAGTATAAATATCAATTTTTATCTTTAAATAGTTTACTAATATTTTATCTATTTAATATAAAAATTCCAATAAACCCAGCTATTTGAATATCTTCATTAGGACATGACATTAAATTTGTTTCTATATCTTTCAGATTTTTTAAAATGTTAATTACACTTTTTTCTAATATTGAATCATTTTCTAAAAATTTTTTTAATAGATATGAATGTATTTCTGTTATAATTTCTAATAAATAATATCCATTATCCTTTTTTATATTAGTAATTTTTTTTATTGCATCTGATAATTTATCTTTTGTTAAAATTTTATATATTTCTTCTATATCTTTTAATTTGGGATATCCTATACATATTGATACATTTTCAGAATTTACGATAGGATATGCCATACTAGTTGATTGTAAATAATTTAGTACTTTTCTCATATCACCCTTAGCTATTTTTATTATAGTATTAATTCCATCTTCTGTTACCTTAATTTTTTCGCAGTTTGCGACATATTTTATTCTTTCTTTAATATCATTATCACATAAATATCCAAATCTAAAAGTTGTACATCTAGATTGTATTGCTGGATCTATATTTTTTACATTATTACACAAAAGACAAAATCTAGCATTTAAAATATTATCTTCAATTAATCTTCTTAACATTGATTGTGCATCTGCTGTCATAGAATCAGCTTCATCCAATATTACTAATTTAAAAATATCATCTACCATCCCTGAAAAATAACTTTTACTTGATATAAAATCTTTAACTTTATTTCTTATTATTTCTATACCTCTTTCTTCTGATGCATTTATTTCTAAAACCATAAGATCAAAATTATCATCATAAATCTCTCTTGCACATGCTGTTATAGTTGATGTTTTTCCTGTTCCAGATGGTCCATAAAATAACATATGTGGTATAAATTTATTTTTTGTAAATTGTTTAATACTATCAATTATATGTTTATTTGATATAATATCATCTAATTTCTGAGGCCTATATTTTTCTATCCAAGGTAAAGTTTCCATTTATTAATCCTAACCTAATCTATTCTATTCTATTCTATGTATAATAACTACTATTTATATGTTTATTTTTCATTATTTTTCTTTCAATATAATATATAAATGAATCAACTTTTTGATATATTACCAAATAGGATTATAATTCAAGATCTAATTACATATTATAGTAAACAGGCTTATTATTCAGTATTTGCCATAACAAAAATTAAAAATATGAATTCTGATAATTATATTGGATGGGGATTATTATTGTCAAATTTAATTATTAGTAAAACTATAAAAAATATTTATTTATTAGAAAAACTATTGCCATATATAAATTTTCAATATGATAAAGTATTTTTTGAAGTTCATAATAAATTTGGATTATCTAGAACTATTTGCACTAAAATTACCCCTTTAGAAATTTTAGATTATGAAGATAATATGGGGGATGATAAATTTAATGGAAGTTTCGGTTCTAATATGTTATTGGAAATAAAAATAGAATCTGGTGATAAAAATGATATTACTGATATAAAAGATAAAATAATAGGGGTTACAAAAATTAATGATGATGTACTATTATCAGATATTTTAAATGTATATAAAATTAATTATGATAATAATAGTAATCTAAAAATAGAATATTTAGATTTAGATTCTGGTGATGATAATGAAAAAAATATATCAATAATAGATTTAAATGATAAAGGAATATTTGAATTGTTAGAATTTAAATCTACTTGAAAATTTAACCATTATTATAAATTAGAAATTTTTATTTATAAGAAGTGTATTTTTTTAATATAAAAAATTATGTTAAAAAAGTTGAAAAATAAATAGAGGGCATAAAAATAATTAAACATACTTAAAAATTAATTGTATACTGAATATATATCATGGATACGCCTATTTATTATGAAAAACGTTTAAAACAGATTAATAGTATTGATTTTGATATTCTTTCCAATAATGATATTTTAGAAATGAGTGCATTAGGTAAAGATACAGTTGGTATAGACGTTCCTGATCTCTTTGATGGCACTGAACAAAAAAGAGGAGGATTAATTGATCCAAGATTGGGCACAACAGGTAATGATACAGATTGTGCAACATGTGAATATAGCACAACATATTGTCCAGGACATTTTGGACATATGATATTAGCAGAACCTGTTTTACATATTGGATATATTGGATATGTAAAAAAGATACTTGATTGTATCTGTTTAAAATGTTCTAAACTTTTAATTTACAAGAATGAGGGAGACATACAGGATATGTTATTAAATACACAACCAAAAAATAGATTGGCAAAAGTTAGAGAAATAATTAAGAATGTAAAATATTGCCAAAAAGCTAACTTTGGGTGTGGTACTCCAGTAGCTAAAATAAAAGTGGATATTAAGAGAGGAACAAATATGATTAGTATTACAGCTGAAACAGATTTGGAAAATATTAAGGATGAATCTTTACAATTGGATGGAAAGAAAAAATTAAGGCAATTGTTAACTCCTGAAATTATATATGATAGATTAAAAAATATATCTGATGATGATTGTAGAATATTAGGTATGGACCCAATAAGATCAAGACCAGAATCTATGATACATGTTGTATTTCCTGTTCCTCCTGTTTCTATGCGACCTTCCACAAAAGGTGACTATCTAGGTGGATCAACTATGGAGGACGATTTAACCCATATTCTTGCTGATATTGTAAAGGCAAATTATAGAATAAATAAACAAAAAGAAAGCACAAATGAAAATGTTGCAAAATATAGTAAAGATCATGTTCATTTACTACAATATCATGTTGCTTACTATTTTGATAAAGATATGATTAGCAATCCTAAATCAGATCAGAAGGGAAAACAATATAAATCTTTGGCCCCTAGATTGAAGACCAAAGAAGGGAGAATTAGAGGTAAACAATATTGCTTCAAACAGGTGAATGCCTATTAAGTTGATTCAAATACTTAATAGGGGAAACATTGTAATTGAATCCAAGTATAGAATATTACTTGATTAATCACCTAGTCTTATATATGTATATAAGGCGACACTGTCAAATTGCGGGAAAGTCACAAAAATTTGTCGTACTCAAAATAAACTTATGTGTAATGACATGAGAGTTCAAAAATACTTAAAGAAAAATAGATATAAATAATTATATGGAACAGAAAAAAGAAGTTAAACATATAGTTTACAAAATAACTAACATTATAAATGGAAAAATATATATTGGTAAAACAAAAACACACTATGGAGATGGAAAACCTTATGGAATAAAAAATAGATTAAAAAATCACTGTAGAGATGCAAAAAGTAATATAAAAGGTCGAGGATGTCCTATGTTATGTAATGCTATTAGAAAATATGGTGGAGAAAATTTTAGCATTGAAGAGATATTACAATGTAATGAAAATGAAATTGATGATAATGAAATTGAACAAATTGAAAGACATCAATCACGAAATCCTAATATCGGATATAACATTGCATTAGGTGGAAAGGGAAGATCTGTTGTTACTGTATCAGAAGAAATAAGAAAAAAAATTTCAACAGATCCCGATAATATGGGATTCAAAGAAATATATCGTAATAAATTACTTATTGGATATAGAGCTAGAAGAAAAATGAAAGGAATTGAATATGAAAAATGTTTTTCTTCTAGCGAATATACTATTGAAGAAAATAAAAATAAAGCAATTCAATGGTTAGAAAATCTCAAAAATGATAAAATAATAGGGCTAAAAGATTATAAAAAAAATAAATTACCAAAAAATATTTCAGAAATAAAAGAAGATAATAAATGTGTTGGTTATAGAATAAACTTAATGATTAAAGGAAAAAGAATAGATAAAAGTTTTCAAAGCTTGACTATATCATTAGATAAATTACTAAAAGATGCAGAAGATTATTTAAAAAATAAATTAGAAAACCCTGACGAAAAAGATCCGGAAGATTATAATAAAAAAAGTAATTTACCTAAAAATATAGTTAAAGTTATTGAAAAAGGTATTCATATAGGTTATAGAGTTAAGTTAATAAAAAATGGTGTAAGAGTTGTTGATAAAATGTTTCAAAGTAGAACAACACCTTTACCTGAATTATTGGAAAAAGCTATAAATTATAAAAATGAATATTTTGATAAGTATTTAGACAAAGTAAAAATCGACAAATAAATATGGGAAACCATTGTGGGATAATCCGCAGCTAAATAGAAAATGAATAATTTTCTTAAATGTTCAGAGACTAGATGATAGTGGGTATCTTTAAATAGATGCCTAAGGTATAGTCCACCAATAATATAAACCTAAGGCGTTTGCTATGGTTAATTATTGATGAATTTAATGGGAAAACGTGGTAAGTTGCTACGAACAGGTGAATGCCTAATGAATTGATTCACATATTCATTAGGGAAAACATTGTAAGTGAATCTTTAATATAATCACCTAGTCTTATAATAAATTTTTATAAGGCAATACTATCAAATTGCGGGAAACTTTCATAAATTTATCGTACTCAATGCTTTAGTATAATGACTAAAGAATAGTAATAATCGATAGATAATTGCAAGAAATTGCTATGAAATAATCCGCAGCTAAATGGAAAATATATAATTTTTCTAAATGTTCAGAGACTAGACGGTAGTAGGTATTCTTTAATAGAATGCTTAAGGTATAGTCCAATTTTTGCAAGCCTAAAATATACAGATATTAAAAAAGTATATCATGGAAGCAAAAAAAAATTTCACAGCACGCACAGTCATCACATCGGACCCAACGATAGATAACAATCAATTAGGGGTTCCGGTAAAGATTGCAATGAATTTAACATTTCCTGAGGTTGTAACACCATACAATATAGAATATTTATCAGGACTTGTAAGAAAAGGGAGAGATAACTACCCAGGAGCAAATTTTGTATTTCCAACAAGTTCCAGTATATCTGGCGAACATGTAAGATCTATAGATTTGCGATATAGAAAAGAATATGAATTAAAATATGGTGATATTGTTGAGAGACATTTGAAGGATGGCGATATTGTACTATTAAATCGTCAACCTACTTTGCACAAACAGAGTATGATGGGACATAGAATCAAAGTTATTAATGATCCAAGTCTCTTAACCTTCAGGATGAGTGTGAGTATCACGACCCCCTATAACGCAGATAAATCGATGTTTGCAACAGGCGACTGCCATCTCCGAAGATGGGTTAACAGTGTGATCGCCTAGTCATTAAATAAAATGCATTTAATGGCGACATTATCAAATTGCGGGAAAACCTTCAAACTTTGATGTACTTTTTTTAAAGTGAAAACTTTAAATAAAACTTTGCGTAATGGCAAAGTGATTGTGTTTAATACTTAAAAAGAAAAATAATACCATAATATTAGAAATGGAAAATTTTGGTATTGTATATATAATGCAAAATATAGTTAACAAAAAGATATATATTGGTCAAACAAGAGAGTTTTATGGAGAAAAAAAATTTGGTATAGCTGGACGCTTAAGAACTCATATTAATGAGGCTTTTGGAAAACAAAATGGTTCATCAAAATTAAATAGTGCTATACGAAAATATGGCAAAGAAAATTTTACAATAAGAGAACTTTTAAGATGTCCTTTAGATAAGTTAGATTATTGGGAGAAGGAATGTATTGCTGACTTTAGATCAAGAAATGATATTATTGGTTACAATATCACAGAGGGTGGTAGAGGTGTAGTTGGTATAAATATTACACATGATATGAGAATCAATATGTCAAATGGTAAGAAAAAGACCAGAATTGTAGAACCACATATTCATGCTATAAAACGAAAAGGAGTTTTAGTTGGATATGGTGCACGATGGATGGATAAATGTATTTCTAAAGAGAAATGGTTTAGTTCAACAAAAAATACACCTGAAAAAAATCTACAATTAACAAAGGAATGGTTAAAAAATTGGTCTGAAAATAAAGTCGATAATACAACTCATCATAATAGAGAATCTAATTTACCAAATAATATAATAATCAAAAAAGATAATAATGATAATATTATTGGATATACAGCAGTTTTTAAGAATAATAAAATAAGTTATTCAAAATGTTTTATGTCCAGTAAATTAACGTTAGAAGAAAAATTAGAAAAGGCAAAAGAATGGGTTAAAAAATATAATGAAGGAAAAATAGATCTTTCAAAAGATAAAAATTTTAACAACCCAAATGCTCCTAAAAATATGTATCCAAAATACTCAAGAAGTAATAAAGAATTAATTGGATATCAAATTCAATTAAAAAAAGATGGGATACGATACAATAAATCTTTTTGTGATCCTGATATATCTTTAGAAGATAACTATGATAATGCATTAGAATATAGAAAAGAAATATTAAACACAAAGTAATAATCATCAAAAAAGCTAATAATTAGCAGAAGACAATCCGCAGTCAAGATTCATATTATAATATGAATAAGATTCAGAGACTATAAGGTAATGGGTTAGTATAGACTAGCTTAAGATATAGTCCAAGCCAACTGGAGACAGTTTTATTGAGTAGTATCAATAACTACAATGACCCCATTAGTAAATGAGTGGGAGATGTAGGGTATCACCTGTTTGACGGTGACGAGATAAAATATTTGTCTCAGTATGTATAAAAGTACATGCTAGTCTATTAATGAATAGGCAACACATTCAAATTGCTGGAAACTCCTAAAACCTTTATTACTAAACATTATATATGTGGCTATAGGGAAACTTATAGGTATAGTAAAAATATAAAGGATATATGGACAATCAGCATCCGAGCTATTTAAGAATATTAAATAGAAGGTTCAGAGACTAGATGTTTGTGGGATGATTAATTATCATCTTAAGATATAGTCCACTCCCATCCAAAAGGATGATATAGAGTAGTATCTATATAAATAATGATTATAGAAGGAAATGTCTATATGAATTTGGTATGGAAAGAATTTATACTTTACAATTTAAAAATTAGTGCAGTGTTCATTCTTTTTAGGGAATATTTTTATACCTCAGTCAATCCAATCTCAGATTGAGCTTGAGGAGATAGCCGACGTAAAACTACAAATCATATCGCCGTCCACATCACGTACTACAGTCGGTATAGTACAGGACGGATTATTAGGAGCATACACATTAACATCGCCAGCAACAAGAATAGATTGGAGAAGTGCGATGAATATAATATCATATACATCTTTAGATGATTTTTCATCATTCAAGAAAGATAAAGAATATACAGGACATGAAATATTTTCTTTAATTATACCCCCGGGTATAAATATTAGTAAAGGATCATTACAATTGAAAAATGGTATATTAGAATCTGGTAGATTAAATAAAGATATTTTAGGCTCAAAGAAGAAAAATGCCATTCATCAAATGATTTGGGATGAATATGGTGCGGAAGAAACAAAAGAATTTATAGATGATACACAAAGATTAATAAATAACTATAATTTACATAGAGGATTTACAGTAGGATATGGTGATGCCATAATAAGTAATGAAATAAAAGATCAGATTACTAAATTATTCAAATCAAAAGAACAAATAGTAAACCATATGATTACAGAAATCGAAAACAATCCAGATTTAATGGAAAAAGAAATATTCGAATTTAAACTTTTCCAAGAATTATATATTATACGTGAAGATGTTTCCACTTTACTAATGAATAATTTAGATTCAGAAAACAACTTTAATATTATGATTACATCAGGGTCTAAAGGAAGTGTTGAAAATATGGGTCAGATATGTGGATGTTTAGGGTTGGTTGCTGCTGAAAATAATTTATTCCCTATGATATATAATAATAGAACATTCGCATATTATCATAGAAATGATGATAGAGGGGAATCAAGAGGATTAATAAGCAAATCTTTTATTGCCGGATTAGAATTTCCAAATTTTATAATACACTTACAATCCAGTAGAGAAGGTCTAATTGATCAGGCCATAAAAACCGCAAATTCTGGATATGCACAACGTAAGTTAGTTAAATCGATGGAAGATGTAATGGTTAAATATGATGGTACTGTAAGAACAGCAAATGATACATTATTACAACCTATTTATGGTGATTCAGGTGCAGATACAACAAAACAATATGAATATACAATCAAATTTATTGAAATGAGTAATAAGGATTTAGAAAACAAACATAAATTTACATCAGAAGAATTAAAAGATTTGAAGGATTATAAAGAAAAAGATAATAATTCGGTATATGAATTAATTAAATTTATGAGAGATGATTTAAGAATAGGTATGATAAAAGCAAAAGCAAATTTTGTAACAAAAACAGATAATTTTATGATTCCTGTTAACATATCACGTATATTAGGTAATAAATTATATAATAAAAAATTAGAAGAAGGTGAAAAAGTTACAGCAAGATATGTATTAGATAAATTAGAATCTATACTTGATAATGAAATTACAACTCTAATGTGTATGACACAAAAAGTTAAAAATAATAAAAAGTCTTTGAAAAATAGAGATGAATTAGTAGGAAAGACTCTATTCAAATGTGCATTATATGATGCTCTATCTCCAAAGAAATGTATAGTTGAATATAAATTAAGTAAGAAACAATTTGACTCTATTATAACAGAAATAGTAGGAGATTTCAATAAGAATATTGTACAACCTGGTGAAATGGTTGGATTGATAGGTGCGCAGGCTATGGGAGAACCTCTTAACAGTGTAGGAGGTAAAAACGAGTTACCGTTAATAGCGGATAAATAATATCGTTAGTAAAAGTTAAAAACTTTTGCGAGATAGTGATATACGGGAAAGTCTTGAAGCTTTAAGTACTAAAAATAGTATTGAAAAATATTATTTGGCCGAGGTAATACCCCTGGATATAGTAAAAATCTTAAAGTTAATATAATTTTATATTAATAGAGACAATCCGTAGGCGACAATCTAATATCGTTATAGTAAGATTATGATTATCGCCTCAGAGACTACGTTGCTATCGATCGGTTATGATGAACTAACTATTCTGAACCGGTTTAAGGTATAGTCCATTCCCCATATAATATGGTTATCGAGTAGTATCGATAAATGTTATGATTCTAGTAGGAAATGACTGGATGAACATGGTATAAAAAGAACACAAATGACATTAAACGCTTTCCACTCTTCAGGTCTTGGTGCAATGAGTACAGTTACACAGGGTATCCCACGTATTACAGAATTAATGAGTGTAAGTAAAAATTTAAAGACACCACAATTGATTATAAGACTAACAGATGAATACAAACAGAGCAAAGAGATGGCACACAAGATAGCGTCACATATTAAATATACAACAATAGGAGACATAAGAGGAAGAATAAATGTATATTATGATCCAAAACCAATGGAAAAAGGAGGATTTATGGAACAGGACAATATTAAAGAGGCATTCTTTAACAAAAAATCAACAAAGAATAGTTGCCAAAGTGACATTACAAATTTACCATGGTTGATGAGAATAGAAATAGATAGAGAAAAGATGTCTGAAAAAGAGGTATCTCTATTAGAAATAAAGAGCAAAATCTGTAACTGGTGGGAAAATAGAATTAACAATTATAAGAGTATGAAAAAGGAGGAAAGAAAAGTTATTAATAAAATAGTATCATTGGGTATATTAAGTAATACAGATAATGACAAACAACCAACTATACATATTAGATTCAATGTAAAGGACAATGAAAAAGACAAATTTGATTTGGAAACTATAAATCATTTCATTGAATACATAATAGATATTTTCAAATTGAAAGGTATGGATGGTATTGACAAGATAGCTCGTATTTATGAAGAAAGAATGATTAAATTTGATAAAGAAACAGGAGAAAGTAAAGTTGACAAAGAACATATTATATTAACATCTGGTGTAAATATGCAAGATATAAGATATATTATTGGTATAGATATAGTTAATACAATTTCAAATGATATTGTCAAGGTATATAATACATTTGGTATAGAAATAGCACGTATGAGATTATTCAGAGAAATATCACTTGCATATGAAAGAGCTGGACATTCAATTAACTTTCAAAACTTATCTGTTTTGATTGATATAATGACAAGCAATGGAACATTAATGTCAGTAGACAGACATGGTATGACAAAATCAGAAAATGATCCATTGTCAAGAGCGTCATTTGAAAAATCTGTAGAACAATTATTGACAGCTGCATTCTTCGGAGAAACAGATAATATGAAAGGTATATCATCAAGAGTTATGGCAGGTATGGTAATAAAAGGAGGTACTGGTTTACCTAATATTGTATTAGATACAAATATAATTCAAAAATCAGAATATACAGGAGAAAACAAATACAGTACATCATATGCAGAGATAGCATCATCAAATATAGCAGCAGATATAATGAAGAAAGATGAATATGATGATGTATTTATGCCTATTTAATTTTTTTATAAAATTGAAATATTAAATATTAATTAATTAATAAATAAATAATTAATTAATAAATAAATAATTAATTAATTAATTAATTAATTAATTAATTAAAATAAATGTCATACATATCATATTTATTATCATATTTCTTTAAAAATAGTTTAAAATCAGATGAAAAAGTATTAAAGTTCCAAATTAAACAATAAAATAATGCATGATATAATTTCTGACCATTCCGATAAATATATAGATAAAGAATTATCAGAATCTTTAACAAAAGAAAACATAATAAAATTTATTAATGATAATCAATTAAATCTTCATCCATCTGTTATTGAATCAAAAGATATTATTAAAAGAATTTTATCAAAATTAGACATAGAAGATTTTTATAATTTAAAAAGTATTTATATATATGATAAAACACAAGGATATTTAACATTATCTTCTATTAATAATCAAAATGGTTATATACTATCTATTAATATAGGAATATATATATATATCAAAAAATTGATAAAATAACAACAAGGGTATAAATATATATAATAATATACAAATATATTAATTAATGTCAATATTTATACTATCAGATTTAAAAAAGATGGGATATACTAATGTGTATGAAGAAGATCCAAATGGAACAAAAAAAATGAGTAATATTACTGGAAAAATATATATATTGAATACAAAGAATAGTTTTGGTAAATTAACAATTACCATTGACATGACAAAATCAGAAGAAAATATTATAAAAAAAATAGATGAATTAAATAATTTTTTAAAAATATATACAAATAATAAAAATATAATATTAACAACTGATTTTTATAAGAAAATAAATGATACTACTCTTGAAATAATATGTAGATATGGTAATGAAAATATAAATTTACAAAAGCCTTATAAAATCCCAATAAATGATATTATAGGATTCAAAAATTATGAAGCATTTATTACATTAAATGTTGGATTATATTTATTTGAACATACTAGTCCACAAAATGGATTATCAAGATGTAAAATAATATCAATGACAATACCATATAATCAAATTATATATAATAAATATATGATAAATGAGAATCTTAAAAAAATAGAAATAATAAATGAAAATAAACAACTGGAAAATAATAATCATCAATTTAAAAAAAAATCAGACTTGACAAATCAAATATTAGATATTATTAGAAATAATAAATAATATGTTGTATAAAAATATAAACTACATGGCTTTTAATTTATCAACAGCAGTTCTATTTGCTCTATTACGTAATTCTTCCAAAGATGATTTTGAAATAGTAGACATATCATGATCAGAAACAAAAAATGAAATATCAGGTTCTTTACTAATAGCTTGATCATAGTAAAATTTAATTTTTGATAATTCTGGTATTTTTCCCTTTTTATTAAAATTATATTTTGATAAATATGTCATATTACCTTTTAATTTTACTAATTCGTCTATTTTTCGTATTTCATTATTTGTTAATTTTGGACCCATTGTGATAATCGAATGATCTGAATCATTTGGAATATAACAATCTATTACTGGTAATCTAAAAGGATAACATTCTATATATGATCCTCTGCTAACAATTTTCATATCATCACCTGCTCCAACACATGCATCATAATATCCTTGAAACGTTCCACCTGCTTCATCTGTTTCTGATTTCCATAACATTCTCAATTTATTTTTGTAAATTAAATAACATAAAGAATGAGGATCAAACCAGAAAGATCCATACGGGTCTTTAATATCTCTTCTTTCACCAGTATAAGGATCCCATTCGAAAGGAAATTCAAATCCTGTTTCTGGTGAAACTACTTCTAAAGTTACAGGATCCATTTTTCTCTCTCTAAGAGATCTATAATATTCCATGGTCATACTATCATATTCAATTGTTTTTCTATCTTTTACATATTTTGATTTACTTGTTATAATAGGTGGAACATCTGATGAAAAATCACAAAGATCACAAAGATCAGATATATCAAAATCTAAGTCCATTTTATTATAATATATTAATAATAATATTTGTTTAAATACTATAAAACGCTGAAATATTGGATTTCAATTTTTTTTGGATATAGGGATTGTTTTTAATATTCCCTATTTTTACAGATTTAAATTAAACAGTAAAATAAGTAGAAAAAATTGTGCGTTTATTTTAATAAAAAAAGTTGAATTATAAACTATTTAAAAATAAACCTTTTAATACATAATAAGGAATTAAAATAGAATGCCAGGCAAACAGGAATCAACAGTTGAAGCTAAAAAACCATTGTTATTCAAGACAGAACATGATAAATTCAAATTAACAAAATTTTATTTGGATCCAATAAATGATACATTATCATCTAAATCACAATGGAATGCAATGCCACGTTATGAATATGATAATGTAAAAGGAAAAAATGATTTAAAAAATGAGAGAAATGGACAAAATTTTGCATTAGGTACAGGTGCAATTAAATTATCAAAAGGAGGTATTCCAAAAATACATCCTGAATTTCGTAAGACAGATAATGATAGATGTTTTTTCTGGTTTGGATTAGATGAAAAACAAAAACCTTCTCAAAAAGTATTCGATATATTAAAGGATATTGATGAATACTTTGAAGAAGAAATTACAAATAAACAAAATGAAAATGCAGTTCTTAAACAAATGAAAGATGGTGTTGCAAAGAAATATGTTCTACAAAAGGGACAGAAATTTGTATATCAACATATGGTTAAAAGAACTGAAGATATGAATGCTCCAAATGGTAATGATGAAGATGAAAATAATGAAGATAATAATAAAGAAAATGTAGGAAAAACATCTAAATTTGAACCATATGATAGAGTAAGAGTTAGATTTAATACAGTTTATGAAGGAGATAAGGCACCAGATGCACCAAGAAAAATTAATACAAGTTTATTCATCGGTAAGAATGCTCACCCATTACCTGTATCATCAGTATCAGAATTCGAAAAATATCTTGAATGGAATTCGACATCACATTTTGTATTAATGATAAATAAATTTTGGGTTGCAAGAGCAGCTAAACCATCCGGAAAAGATAAAATTGTAGAATGTGGTTTTACAATGAAATGCACACAAATAGTTCTAGTTGATAGACCAGAACACTCAAAAGGTCAATCACAATCAGAAGCATTTAGTATGAATGTATTTGCAGATGATTTAGATGATGACAAACTTAAAAATGCAGATGATAATACTAATGTTGTAGAAGATAAACAGGATAGTATTAATAGTAATAAAAAAGAAAAAGATGATGATGACGATGATGGTGACGATGATGATGACGATGATGATGATGATGATGATGAAGACGATGATGAAGATGACGATGAAGATGATAAAAATAAAAAAGTATCAAAAAATGCGGAACCTGAAAAAAAAGTAAAGAAACAATCCACACCACCAGAAGATAATGAAGAAAATAATGAAGACGAATCAGATGAATCTTCAGAAGACACTGAAGAGGAAAAACCAGTAGCTAAAAATACAAAAGGTAAGAGTAATAAAAAACAAGATGATGATGAAAATGAAGAAAAACCAGCAGCTAAAAATACAAAAGGTAAGAGTAATAAAAAACAAGATGATGATGATGAAGATGATGAACCAAAAAAGGTACAAAAGAAATCAACACCACAAGCAAAAGAAAAAAAAGCAAAAAGTAGTAAATAGATAAAGACTATTTCGTTTTAAATTCTTAAATAATTATTTTTTTTATTTTTAATTCGTTTGAATAATCTAATTTTATATATAGATATATGACATTAGGAAATAGATGAGTAATTTAATAAAAAGTATAGATAGTATAAGTTTAGGAAATTTAAATTTATTAGAACCCGAAGTTGATAAAAATGAAATAACATGTTATTTAAGTTATGGTACAGAAAGTGAACCAATTTTATTTCAACTTGAAGATTTAAATGTTATATCTTATAAAAACAATAATATAACATTAAATTTAAAGGATAAAAATAATATAAGAAATTTTTTCAATGAGATAGATGAAAGTATTGTTAAATTATTAAAAGATACAGGAGTATTAAAAATATTTAATATAAAGGGAATAACATATAAATCTTTATTAAATGAAGTTGAAGATAAAATAGCACCATATGATGTATTAAGAGTAAAAATATTAGATGATGGAACTAATTTATTTGATCAACAGAAAAATACAATACAATTAATAAATTTAGAAAAAATATTTACAAAGGGATCATCAGTAAAATCTATATTGAGATTAGATTCTGTAATAATAAATAAAGAATTAAAAACAATATCTCCAACTTTAATATTATTACAAGGAAGAGTTAAAAAAAATAAATTACCAAAACCAATAAAGATTGTTTTACAAGAATATTCAATAATTGATACAGAAGATGAAAAAAAATCTGAAAAAATTGAGTCGCATAAAATAAATTTGGAAAATTATTTAATACCTGAAAAAAATAATATTGATGATGAGGATTCAGAATCAATATATGAAGATTCTGATGATGAAACTTCCGAATCTGAAGAATTATCAATAAAACCTGATTCTTCTAGTGAAGAAAAACCAAAAGGAAAACAATTTAAAAAACCAACAAAGGGAAAAAAATAGATTTTTAAATCTATTTCACTAGTAAAAAAGATTGAAGAGTCTAAATTAAACAATCCCTATATAATTATTATTAAAAATTTAAATTTTATTTCTTCTTTTTATTTATTATTTTATTTAATTCTTCTTTTTCTCTTTCCATTTTTGCTTTTACTCTAGGATCATTTAAAAAATCCTCTGTATCTTCCGATGATTCTATATATTTTTTTGAATCTTCTATCTTCTTTTGTTTTATTTTATCAAATATTGTATTATTTTCTATTACTGGTGGTTTATATTCTATCTCATTTTGTTTTTTAATATTTTCTAATTTCTTTTGTATTTTTGTTTTATCCTTTTCTATGTCTCTATCTAAAAAAAACATTGGCGCTAATACTCGTATTATCTGATTTTTTATTGATTGTCTATTTCTAAAATCTTTTATTAAATTCTCTGCAATTTTTAATATTGGTATTTTGCTCATATAATAATCACTATCCTTTTTTATTGTACTATGTAAATATTTATCTTCCATATATTTTTTATATTTTGTTATTATGTTATATAACTCATTTAATAATGGATCAATTATAGATTCCTTAATTATAAGACCTTTCTTATCATATACCCATTCATCTTTCTGATTGAGTGTACTTCTAACTATATAAATTAATCTTGAAATATCTGATGCCCAAAATGTTTGTTCTGCTGGATCATCCTTTCGATAGGCCTTAAAAACAATACTACAAATATAATTAGCAAAATCCTTTCTTTCATATATATGTAATAATCTTTCAGCAATATATTCATCAGCAAAATCAGGTCTTTTATCTATCCAATATTTAATTTGTTTATCACTCTTAACATCTGTTACAACATATTCAGCATCTTTGGGTAAAGAAGGCATTTTAGGAGTTTTATTATAACAAACTGATACAAAAGTTAAAGCATTCATTTTACCTTCAGAATAAGCGTGTTTGACTGATTCTAAGTTGTTTTTTTGTATTAAATCAATCTGTTCATCCTTTGTTTTAAGAAGTTGATTTGTATGTTTTGTTTTTTCTTTATTTTTTTCCTTTAATAATTTTTTTTCTATTTCATTTTTTTCTTTTAAAAATTGTACTTCTTGTTTCAATAATAAAACTTCTACTTTAGGATCATGTATTATATCATCATTTATTTCTATTTTTTTATTTGTACATGATTTTTTATGTCTATATAATCCACTTGCAAAACTAAATGCTCTATCACAATTATCACAGTTAAATATTTTTTTATCTTTATTTTTAATATGAGTTTTTGTATTTAAATGTCTATTATAATTAGCAATAAAATCAGTATCATAAATACACCATTTACAATTATATTTCATCTATTATAATATAACTATAGTATAAAAAAATATCTTTTAAACGCATTTGAAAAATGGTATATATAATTCTTGTCACATGTTATACTTTATATATTCGTTGTATTATGAAAATATATATATTAAAGTATACCATGTGACAAGAATTATATATTGTATCATAATTTAGAATAATGATACTTGTTATATGATATACTAAAAAAAAAATAAAGTATATCATATAACAAGTATCATTATTCTAAAATTTTATATAATAGTAAGTTGTATATTTGTTACATTTAAATATCAATAAAGAATACCATGTAACAAGATCTAAAAAATGATATATATATTATTCTTGTCACGTGGTATTCTTTTTTTATTATTTTTACGTATATAAAGTATACCATATGACAAGAATTATATGAATTCATGATTTTAATAATTTTAAGTTCTTGTCATATGGTATACTTTTTAAATATTAATGTAATAAGTCTCTTAATTTATTAATCTTATTACTTTTAAAAATATAAATTTTATAAATATTATATTTTTTTTATCTATTTTTTGTGATCAAAAGTTAATATATAGTCTATTTAAAGTGATCACAAAAATAGTAGTAAAAAAAGTTTCTAATATTTTCAAGATTCAACACACAAATTCCTGTGTGTTTCTCTCACGGATTTCTTGACTTTTTTTTTATTACTATTTTTGTGATCACTTTAATATCACTATTTATATATATATATTACTTTTTCTTATATAATTTATAATAAACTATAAATAATTCTAATAAAAATATAATATTATTATAAAACATTAAATATCTCTAATAAAATTAATAATTAAAAACTATAACTTCAATTATCTCTAATAAAAATAAAAAACTATAACTTTAATTATATCTATTAAAACTATAACTGTAATTATCTCTATTAAAAACTATAATAAAAAATATAAACATTAATTATCTCTATTAATTATCTCTATTAAAAAATATAAACATTAATTATCTCTATTAAAAACTATAACTTTAATTATATCTATTAAAAACTATAACTTTAATTATCTCTATTAAAAATAATAACATTCATTATCTTTAATAAAAACTATAAATATATTATCTTTAATAAAAACTATAAATATATTATAAAAACATTCATTATCTCTAATAAAAATAATAACATTCATTATCTTTAATAAAAACTATAAATATATTATAAAAACATTCATTATCTCTATTAAAAATAATAACATTCATTATCTTTAATAAAAATTATAAATATATTATAAAAACATTCATTATCTCTAATAAAAAAAATAACATTCATTATCTTTAATAAAAATTATAAATATATTATAAAACTTTAATTATCTCTATTAAAAATAATAACATTAAATATCTCTAATAAAATAATAACATTCATTATCTTTAATAAAAACTATAAATATATTATAATAACATTCATTATCTCTAATAAAAATAAAAATATTCATTATCTCTAATAATAATATTCATTATCTCTAATAAAAAAAATAACATTCATTATCTCTAATAAAAAAAATAACATTCATTATCTTTAATAAAAATTATAAATATATTATAAAACTTTAATTATCTCTATTAAAAAAAATAACATTCATTATCTCTAATAAAAATAATAACATTCATTATCTTTAATAAAAACTATAAATATATTATAAAAACATTCATTATCTCTAATAAAAAAAAAAATATTCATTATCTCTAATAATAATATTCATTATCTCTAATAAAAAAATAATATTCATTATCTTTAATAAAAACTATAAATACATTATAAAACATTAAACATCCTTAATAAAAATAATATTTATTAAATATAAAATAACTATTAATAATAAAAATTAATCAAATGATATTATAAGTTCTACTTGATCATTTCTAACATCAACTGTTTTTGTAGTAGAAAGTTTAACTACATTTTTATCTTTTAATTTCCTTTTATCTTTTCTATCCTTCTTCTTTTTATCTTCATTTGAATTACTCATTTCTTTATTTATTTGTGCTAAATTTTTTTCAACATAAATTAATATACCATTTGTTATAGACCATTTAAAGAAGTTTAATTGAGCTAAAGTTGTTGTTACTTTTTTTTCTTTATCATTTTTATCATAATAATAATTAAATTTTCTAGGTTCTGCTCTTTTAAATGGATCAAATTGTCTTTTTTTAAAAGATCTTAATTGAGCCTTATAGCTAATATGAACATCAAAAGTTTGTTTTTCTCCACCTATTTCAATACCTATAGTTTTTTTTGAATATTTTGTTATAAACCAATCTAAAAGTCTAAGTGATATAGGTTCACTTTTGGTTATTATTGTTACCATTTTTTCTATATCTTCTTTTTTACATTGTTTAAAAAAATTATTTATCATTTTATAAAACATTAATTCTTTTTTTGATTTAAAAAATAAATTCATATCAAAATCATATTTAGAAATATCAGCTCTTTTTATCTCTTCGTTTTCTGTTACATAACTTGAATTTGTTAAAATATCATCACTATCATCAGAAGACATAATTGCGTTTTATAATTAATATATAGCTAATTTTGTTTAAGTATCTTCTTAAATAAAATAATTATAATTTAAAATAATTGTAATTTAATATGATCTATATTATTATCAATATAGGGACTGTTTAATTTAGACTCTTCAATCTTTTTCACTAGTGAAAAAGATTTAAAGATTCTAAATTAAATATTCCCTATTTTTACAGATTTAATATTGGTTTTAATACTTTTTTATAAAATAAAAAAGTATTAAAAGTCCAAATTAAACAGTAAAATAGTTAATTAAACCCGATTCAAACAACCATTTAAAAAAATTTAATTGACCAGGTGTTGTTTCAAAAGATATATTAATATCTGTATAAATTATTTTTTCATTTCCAGTTCTAAAAATAGAAAAACCAGATTTTTTTAATATTTTTAATCTATTTAGATAACTTAATTTTAAATTATGAAAAACAATATCATTATTTATATATTTATATATTTATATAAAATTAAATCTATCATTCTTAAAGATATTTGATCATTTCCATTTAAAATTGATACAATTCTATTTAAATCCATCTATTTATAATAATATTTTTATATATAATGGATCTTTAAGTAATAAAAATATTGAATAAAAATATTGAATAAAAATATTGAATAAAAATATTGAATAAAAATATTGAATAAAAATATTGAATAAAAATATTGAATAAAAATATTGAATAAAAATATT
>Ga0208088_1000020_pt1 | contig 30022 bp, 27 predicted proteins | sample LakMenEpi02Apr12_FD_150661 | JGI IMG/M metagenome (GOLD analysis project Ga0208088, IMG submission 150661) | Freshwater microbial communities from Lake Mendota, WI - 02APR2012 deep hole epilimnion (SPAdes) | ecosystem: Environmental > Aquatic > Freshwater > Lake > Epilimnion/Euphotic zone ...
CAACTCAAATTATTCGACCATCAGTGCAACCAATTGCGCAATCAACACAAATTATTCGACCATTGACGCAATTGGTTGCGCAACCAACTCAAATTATTCGACCATCAGTGCAACCAATTGCGCAATCAACACAAATTATTCGACCATTGACGCAATTGGTTGCGCAACCAACACAAATTATTCGACCATTGACGCAATTGGTTGCGCAATCAACACAAATTATTCGACCATTGACGCAATTGGTTGCGCAACCAACACAAATTATTCGACCATTGACACAATCGACACAGACCTTAACCCAGAAAAATAATTCAATGCAAACACAACCACATGCACATGCACAACCACATGCACAACCACATGCACAACCACAACCACAAGCGCCAGTGTCTAATGTTGTTTTTCCAGTCAAACCAGTCAATATTTCGCTACATAAATTAGATAATAAAAATATTGTTTCAAAAAAACCAACTCCTAATTTATTACATAAGATTAAACTTCATAATAATATAATTACAGGCTTTAAAAACAAAAAAATCGGCATTGTGCAGTTTATGAAACAACCATCGGCTTTATCAGGTAATAAGTTATTGGCATTATTACAAGATGATTCAAAAAATATTATTGTTGATATTTATATCTCATCGGCTTTAAGAAGGTTCACCGGAAAAATATTACAGGAATATGGTTTTTCCAGTAATACCAATATTGCGAAAATGGGCACGCGAATTGTCATATTCGGATGTTATAACAGTCAAGACTTTTCGATGATAAAACGCCATGCATCTTGCGAATTAACGTTAATTTGGGGTGGGTCTGATTGTGCCGCTTTGCGTAGTAATATCGAATATATGAATTATTTCAAAAAAGCAAAGGGAATAAGACATGTAGCAATATCAAACCAAATTAATGATGAATTAACTAAATATAATTTTTCTGTATTTCGGCATATACATTTTCGCCTTCTTAATTATAACGATTATCCAAAAATTGCAGATCCGGAACAATGCACAGCATCTGTATATATTTATACCTCTTTGGATAAGACCCGCGCAAAGGAGATTTATGGCTCAGATATTTATAATGAAGTAATAAGTAGGCTACCGAATATTAATTTTATAGTTGCATATGGACAATATTCCGCAGAAGAGATTATTCGCGTATATCATAGGTGTTTTGTCGGTATTAGGTTAACATATTTCGATGGAAATGCGAATACTGTGCAAGAATTAGGAATGCTTGGTATTAAATGCATACATAATGGTGAATTTCCTAATTCGGTTCCATGGAAAAATGTAAATGATGTTTGCACCGCAATTATTTCAGAAATGAACTCAGTATCAGTCCAGCAAAGGATGCAAGTGCGCGAAGATATGATAAATTATTTATCCGAAGATAATTATGATTGGTTGTTTTGATGTAATTCTAATAATTGCATATGAAAATAATATAATATTTGTATATTATAATGCCTTACTATGTAGTGTTTGAAGGCCGTAAGCCAGGAATTTATAAAACATGGACTGAGGTTAAACCGTTGGTAGATAAATATCCTAATGCAAAGTATAAATCGTATTCAATGATAACCGAAGCAACTGAAGCGTTTAATGGATATACTAATCAATTAATATATAATGACATTGTTCCCGAGGAAGGCTCAATTGCCCCAACTAATGCATCATCTAATATTGTTTCACTAATAGACAAATATTATTCTATGAATGATTGGTCTAATATTCTTAATTTTTATACCGACGGAAGCGTCAAAAATAACGGCAAGAAGTATGCCACTGGAAGTTATGGTGTTTTTTATAGCGATCCGCGGATTATGCCTATTTCACAAGAAATAAAAATTGACAAAGTAATAACAACGCCTATATCCGAATTGTTAGGGATTATAGAAGGCATAAAAAGATATATAAAATCGGGGTTTAGGTATACCGAAATTAATTTATATACAGATAGCGAATATTGTTATAAATCACTTACTAAATGGATTACCGGTTGGCTACGCAACGATTGGAAAACTGCAAGCAAGCGCAAAGGAATGGTTCCGGGCGAAGTCAAAAATAAAGAAGAAATAATGACAGCATATCTGTTAATTAGCGAACATTCTATCAAAATTCATCATATTAATTCGCATACAGGCAAGCAAGATTTGCATAGTATAGGCAACGAGATTGCGGATATGCTAACTAAATGTTATTAGCCTATATCCGGTGTCGTATTATCATTTGTTTGTTGATCCCCATTCAAACGATTGTTAATTGCCGCCATTAACATATTATTTTTATTATTTTCTATATTGCCCCATGCACTAAACCTATCACGTGCCTTTGCGACAAGTTTGTTATAAACAATAATGTTTAACCCAATAAACCCAAGCAAAATTAGCACATATATCGCAATAATTACGTATTTATATTTATTTCCTTCAAAAACACATTTTAGGTTTTCTTGGCTATTTCTCAGCATATATTATAATAATAATTATTATAATATATTGAGATATATGATATTACATAATATCATCATAACATAACCTCGTCATAACATAACCTCGTTATTACATAACCTCGTTATTACATAACATCGTTATAATTATAAGTCATCTGCGACAAATGAGAAAGTTTTCGGGTGCAAATAATTTGTTCGGGTAAACTATGAAGGTTAGTTAGTGAAACTCCGGGCATATTTAGTAGCCCGTTTTCTGATATCTCAGCAAGGCTATTCGTGTTATAAGCCTCAGTATATTCGCATAATGTCGCCGTTTCCTTTTTTTCTTCATCGCATGCTATGTTAGTTTCATCATTATTAAAAAAAGTATTATTAAAAACATTTATATCAAACTTATTATTGGGTATAAAATCGCATTCAATAACATCGCGTTCGGCCATCAATTCAGCCAGTGCTTTGTTTACATTCCGAGATATCTTATTTTTGTTTTCATCGTTATCTTCTGTTTCCTTTTTATTTATTTGCATAAACAATTCGTTAAATTTATCTTCATCGTAATTAGACACAAGATCTATCTTTTTTATTATAACTTCTTCTGTATTTTTTATAATCGAATAATCTGTTTGGTTTTTTAGTATAAGATCATAATCCTCGCGGTTCTCAGTTAGTTCGGTATAACTCTTTTTTAATTCGGCATACTTCTTTGCATTTATTTCCTTTATTATCTCTATTTCCTTTTCTGTTCTGTCCTTTTGTTTAAGAATTTTTTGCAACTTGTCTGGATGAAATTGCAATGCCTTAGTATGAAATGCTTTGTTGATTTCATCTTCTGTTGCAGACGATTTTATGCCTAATGTAGCATAATGGTTTAGCATAATAATTATATCATGTCTTTATTTTTAATATATGTAATTATGATAATAAATGTAATTGATTTATAATATCATAACATTATAACAAGGTATAATGTATTCAGAAATATATCGCCCTAGATCGTTTGCAGATATTGGTCTGAATAACGAAGCATGTGCAAGGTTGATGTCGCTTGCAAAAGATACTAATGAATCACATATACTTTTACGCGGGTTTCCTGGATCAGGTAAAAAAATCATGACAATGTTATATCTTCAAGAAAAGTTTGGCACTGATGAAGTATTTAATATAAAAAAATTCTATATGGAATGCAAAATTCCAGGCAAATCAGAGGTTATTAATTTACAAGTTATGTATACCCCTTATTATTATTATTTGATATTATATCCACACATGGCATATGACAAAGCAATTTTGGATTATTTTATAACAAATATTATATCTTATAAAATAATTACAACTAAGATATGCCACAGGATTATTATTATAGATAAGGCCGATTTATTGTCGATAGAAGCACAACAATCTCTACGAAGAACATTGGAAACAAAGATTAATTCGTGTAGATTTATATTTATTGCGGGATTTTCGGGTCATATAATAGATGCGATTTATAGTAGATGTAATATAATAAAAATACTGTCTCCAACTGATAAACAGGTTTTTATGATATTACGGCAATTGCAATTGCAAACGCAAACGCAAATGCAAACGCAAAGGCAAAGGCAATCACAAGAAATAAACCCCACGAAAAATATTTTAACAAATAAAGGTTATAATAAGATTATTTGCCATGCATCAGGCAATATAAAAAAAGCGTTGCATATGTTGCAGATATATGAGGAGACTGGTTTATTTGCAATAAAAAATGATGTAGTTGATAATATTAACGGTATTGTTGCGGAAATTATTAAAAATAAAAACACAGCCGGAACCCTAAAAAAAGGCAAAAAAGATAATTCAGTTCAATGTGCTAATGCAATACGCGGATACATAACTGCATTGTTAAAAGAGTGGCAAGTAGATTATGGTATAATATCGCATATATTTAAAGAATTAATTAGTTATGATTTATATCACGACAATATATTTAAATTGGCTTCGCTAACAAGTAAATATGATTATAAAATGAAACAAGGCAACAAAGTATATTATTATATCGAATGTTATTGCTTGGAAGTATTACAATTATAAATGCGCTCTAATTCTTGCCTATTTGCCAATAATTCGGCAAATGTCATTTTTTCCTTTGCATTGGCATAATCAATTCGCGCCTCTTCTTCTTCTGAATATCTAGATATGAAAATGTAATGCTCTCTTATATCCTTGTTAATATTAGGCAAGCGAATTGTGCGGGATCCTTTGCATATTTTATATCTTCCTAACTTTTGCACTACGATAAGTAAAATAAAAACCAATGGAACTAATTTTACTGATATTATTGTGTCAATAATTTGATGATAAGACGGACTTGAGTATTCTTCTTCAGTTGGCGCATTTCCGCAACATAACGTCGCAATCAAGCATTTATTCCAATAAATTAAATCTTGGGGTTTGTCCATACCGGGAGTTAAAAACTTGATAATTTCGTATTCTTCGCCTCTTTCTAATGATAACCCTTTAAATGCGTTGTGTTTTTCCATTAGGTATGAGTATAACTGATACGTCTCATCGCGAAAAGTGTCAATGTTGTAAATAACTTGGGGTTTTTTTGCAAATGTTGCAGGGACTTCTTTATTACTAAATGCTTCCCATACAACGCGTTTTGCCGTTGTTAATACTTGTTTGTTAATTGACTTTGACCTTTCGATAATTTCCTTGTGCCACGGACTTATAGCATAATTATGCCGGGTCTTTTTAAGCATGGCGGCGTATATAATAATATTATTATATTATTTCACTTTTAGACATAATAATTGACATCATATTAATTGAAAAATTAAAAGATATTATTATTAGATATAAATGAGTATTGATGATTTAACCAAGGTATTTTTAATTAGTGATAATATTAACGCAATTATTAAAATACAAAGATGGTTCATTGGAACAATGGTGCGATTAAAAAGATTACCATTAGTATTATATATAATTAAAAAATATTTACTTTCCCAAACAATACTATTTTCTAAGTATTCTAAAGATGGAAGAATAAATAGTTGTATTGATGAAGATATTATTATTACAATACTTATAGAGCGATATCCATTATTAATTAGAAAACCAAAAATTAGAATGTGGTATGATATATTAGTATATGATAAACAGTATAACTGGATACCAATAAACATAAAAATAACAACAATGACAACTGCGGATAATACAGGTAATTTAGCAATGTGTGTTTATAGTTATACTAATGAAAATTTAGACATAGAATTAAATAAATCCTATGACAATGGGAAAATGAGCAAGCTGTTAATTAAAAAATTAAAGAATAAAGAGTATAACAAAACGCATAAAAAAGACTATTATTTTATTTGCATAAATAAAACTGATTGCAAAGATATTATAATTAATAGTCTAAAAGGTTTGAATATTTTAACACCAAATATAAATAATTTGCCATTTCAAGTGCGGTGGTCTAAAAATAGAATTTTTACATATAAAAACATAAAAAAATCTATAACCCTGTTTATTGATTGTATGCAAAAACCAAAACCATCATGGAAAGAAACCTTTATGCGTGATATAAGGGAGTTATGATTTGCCTATTGTTTAAATAAATTCTTTAGGTATATATGTATTACATAATTGTCTTTGGCCGATTTTAAATCTACCAGAAAACATAAAATTATCTATAAACCTTTTGCTATTTAAATAAGATAATATTTTGTCTAAATCGCATGGTTTTTTTGGCAAAATCATTAATAAATTACCCCCAAAATAATTAACATTACCTAAAAATGCAATAGGGGTTTGTCTTGTTAAGTTATAAATATAAATACATTCTTTACCTAAATATTGTTGAATAGTTTTAATATTTCGCGGGGCACCCCATTCATACCAATTTCTATTATCAAACTTTCGAATAGAACGTGCAATCAGTTCTTCTTTATAAATGAGCAAATACTCATTTATCTTATCATCTTCGCATGGAAAACTGTTTATATAAATATATTTTTCAACTTTATTAAGGCCATTTAAAACGGCAATATTACCTAATTCTTTATTTTTATATACTTTTTCCTTTCCACTTACAAGACCGACATAAATTTCAAAATAATCTTGAAATATTATACAATCAATTACTTCTTCTTCGCTAAAGGTGATAAGGCCATTATTGTTTATTAAATATAATAAATTATTGTTATATCTAACTTGCTTTACAAGAGTTATATCTTTGCAATATCTAAAAATAATAATATCTATTGATGCCCCTTCAAAATAATGTTCATTATTTGGATGAAATATATGCGTAAATGTCCCATTAGTCATCATTATGTTTAATAAATTAACCGCGCTTGTTAATTTAAGAAAATCTGCCGGAACTATAAAAATTAATTCACCGCTGTCTTCAAGTAGATTATAACATTTATCTATAAACTCAAGATATAAATTCCCTTTTTTAGTTCTTACGTAAGGCGGATTACCTATAATAGTTGCATACTTTTTTTTAATAGGATATGTAATAAAATTTGTATAAATAATATTATCGGTGCATATATCAGATAATATTGTAATTGATTCGTCAATTTCATATGTATCAAATGAAACACATGGTATTTTTTGTTGTATAAATGAAACTAAATCACCGCGCCCTATAGAAGGTTCTAAAATAACATCAGGGCTATTTAGTATAAACTCATATATTTTTTCTTTAAGTTCTTCATTTGTAGTAAAAAACTGACCTAACTTATGCTTTGAGTCCATTATATTATATTGTAATATAATTATTACTTATAATATTTCAATTACATACTATATAAATTGAAAATGAATAATAGGTAATATTATTATGTAATAATGCAAAACACTATACAAGATAGTGCAATATTATTACAAAAAAACATTAGAAGATATTTACAACAGAGAAAACTGTTAATTCCTTCTGCAAAGTATCAAACAAAAAAATGGAGGCAAAAAAGATGTTGGTATTCTTCAGGAAAATCAAATGAATGCGAAAAGTATCAGATAGAAATGATCATACGAATGATCAGGTATCCTTGGGTAAAAACATATGATAGAATAAACAGTGAAACATATAATATTATCAGTAATAGAACCCCATTACAATATGAAGATGGCTATGTCTGGAGCGAAAATTTTGATGATCGAATATATTATTTTAACTTAAAAATTACATTTAATTCGGGAGGAGCACAGACAAGGACATTAAGGGAAGTATTCCATTTTATAAAAACACACTTGCACTGCATTTTTTATGCAAAAATACAACAAGACACATATTCTTAAATATATTAGATGGTGATACGTGCTACATTAATATGAACAAATTTAATTATTTATTGAACAAAGAACAATTTGCAGAAGTGCGCAAATTTATTTTTGTTGGAAGTATGCATGATTTCCAAAAGGTAAAACATAATTATTTATTATAATTTCGTAGCATCATAATTTTCCAATATGTATCCAACTAAATCATAAATCAAATCAAATGATATCCTTTTGCGAGCAATGTCTTTGCTTTCACGATAATTAGTTAAAAATAATGAGTTATATTTATCTCGATAATCTTGCAATATTTCATTAAATTTTGTTATAACATATCTTTGGCATATTTCATCTATTTCTGGTTATATTAATAATGATGCATATGTCCTTGCTGTTTGGTGCGGGGTTTCATCGATATAAATATCATCATACGATAATTTAATTTTGTTGCAATTATTATCTATATACTTTGCCAAAATATTACTACATTTTTTATGCTTATTTTTACATGTCATGCGGGTTATACCATATTTGCACCCCTTTTGTCGCAAATAATAAATCTCGCCACCAATCATATAATTGTTTCTTTCGGTTAGTTCAAACTCATGCGAAGTATTATGCGGATATAAAGTATAACAAATCTTATTTGTGCCGGTTTGGCGTATAAACCCCATGGAACATATTGTATAACTAGTATCATCAAATACTTGTTCTTCAAATATGTTTAACAACGTAATTGAATATATAGCCATAAAATTCTTTCTTAGTTTAATATCTGCTTTTCGTATAGATGACCAAAAGTTTAATGGTAATATTATAATCCCGCCAATACAAGTATTAGTGCATATTTCTTTTATAAAACATTTATACAAATCATTTACATCATATTTATCGTATGCAGTTTTGTCCTTTGATTTATTCCTTGCGAGAAATGGTGGATTTGTTATAATAAACTTATCAGAATAATCAGGCGGGGTAAGTATAATATCTCGTTTAATAATGCAATCTTTTTTTTGGATCTATATCATATGCTTCAAGAGTTGCATAACAATCGCCAATAAAATTTAGTAATTCGCCATTTCCTGCAAATGGCTCTATGATATGCATACGCGGAGGAATTGTCATATTTTTCAATATATAATCATAATTAGTAGTATAAAACTGTCCTAACAATTTTTTTGAGAGTTTTATTTTAGATGGAGGTATTGCCATGAAAAATAATTGGATGGATATAAGAAAGGGATTATTATAATATAATTATATTAAATTATATTCAATTATATTCGTTTATTGCATTAGGAAAGAGTTGCATTTCTTTCCTAAGGAATTCTCTCAATAATATATTATACTAATATATATGCATGAATATGTCTGGCATTTTAGTTTAATAATAATATTAGTTATACTGATCATTGTTCTTGTTGCAATCCCGCATCATGCGCCCTTTGCTGATTATAGTTCAAAGGTTATAGATGGTAGATATATGCCTGAAGAAAATGTAGGAAATTATTTATTTAATATGAACACCGCTATGCCCGTTGTCGTTCCTTCTTGGGATAAATATATGCTAAGCATTCTCGTGCCTTCTTCGCAATATTCGCATAATTATGAGCATTTGGGAAAATTCATGCATGTGCGAGGTATTGATTGCGCTTATTTGCATGCTTTGCACGAAGGCGAATATATTGCGCCGATGGATTTCATTGAAAAGATTTTGTTGCGGTTGCCAAAGAATGCCATTGTTGGGTTGATATATGAACGCGAGGTGAATTTCAAGCAAGGCAAATATGATTATTCCAAGGTTTTTGGCGGGTTGTCATGGGACAAGGCAAAGGATGAAAGGTATGGCAAATCAATAGCCGAATGTCCGTCTGGGGTTGCAAAGATTAGGGCTGATTCAGGGCTTTGTTCTTATCAGGTTCGCCCGATTCCGGAGTTATCATCGCATAATGAAACATGTGATTATTATCCGCCTGGTTGCCCTAATTACATTGAACAATTTTGCGCTTATGCAAATGTTATAAATGCATTGATTATGCGCGATAAAATTAAGTGTGCAATGATTACGCGGATTTACAATATTTCCGCGCATGTCCATGAAACGCAAATATTAATCGCGACAAAACTGTTTCCATATTTGGGCAATGTCGTGATTATGAAGGGGCATATCAGTTCCAATAAAAATTGCGGTAAATCTTTGTTTGCCATGTTGCAAAATCAATGTTGCGATTCGGTTGATTCATGTGGCATTATTTCGCGATTGTCTCGTGATCGTGCGAGGGACACAGTGGAAATGGTATACCAAAATAATCCAGAAGGATTGTTGCGCTATATTAACGCAAAGAATAAGATAACTAATAATCCTACTTTTGATATTAGTTCATTGGATCTTTCCTGCCAAGAAAATTGTGGCGGACAAAACTCATTTGGCACTTGGACATGGCCAAATTTTAAGAAGTTTATGGATGGCTATTACGCCCTTGCATCGCAACATCTTTTAACCCAAGAATTTATTCTTGATAATTGGGGCAAAGTTCCTTTGTCGTGGATGCCATGATGGGCATGATGGACATGTTGGTCATGCCTTCATGAAAGACATTGCCGAAATTCCTAATTCTTCGGCAATGTCTTTTATTTCTTTATATGCCCCTATCGCGCTTTTGGCTTTTTTATATGAAGAGGCATATGTAGTCAATGGTATATCATTTATATATATTGCGTGAATGTTTTGTTTATGTGCTGAAATAAAATTTTCTATATTTCGCGAATATGTATTATCACGTGATGTGTATAAATGTAATTCTATTGCAAATTTATCACTTGGTATAACAGTTGCTTGCCCATTAGTGCAAAAATCATATATGTATAAATAATAAAACGGAGTTTTAAAATACAATCCATTATTATTCTTAGTTATTTCTGTGCTATCTGTGCAATTATTAATATTATCATTACAATCTTCTTTAGTAATGATATACTCTACAATATTTATATCTGGATCGGCGGACACATTATATGTTTCATCATTATGGTTATACCCCATAACAATGCATTCTTTTTTATTATATTCTACCATAGCATCACTATCTTTATGAACAATCTTTATTGTTTTATTAGTAGTTTTTTTAATTTCTTCCCATTTTGCTTTTTCCTCATCAACATTTAATCCATATGTAGGTATTAAGTATATATGTATCACTTGCATGCGTGTTATTATATAATTGAAAAATATATTATTATAATAATATAATAACACGTCGTTGCATCCATGAAAGCCCGAGCGTCTAAATTAGACAATTTTCTCGAGGCATATCGTGTCAAAAAAACAGACCCCGAACCTAAACCAGTTATTACGCATACAACATTCGGTAAAAAATTAGGTAGTTATGCAATTCCCGAAGATAAATATGAAATGTTATATGATTTAATTATTGAAACAACATGCAAGAATAAAGAACAGACGACCATTGTAGAACGCCCAATATTTGATGGCGAAAAATGCGTTAAAATTTTTACGGTTGATATTGATTTTAGGTATAGTTTTGAGTATCCTAAAAGACAGCACAAAATAGGCCATATTCAAGCAATAGTAAATTTATTTAATATGGCGATGCGTAAATATTTAACGCTTCCAGATGGTTGTTCTATTAAAAGTATAATTTCAGAACGAAGCGGGCCTTATAAAGATAACGGCAATTTTAAGGACGGAATTCATATTATTTTTCCGGATATTGGCATTAATACAAAGGCGCAGTTATTAATTAGAAAAGAGGTCTTGCAAAATTTCGTCAGTGATGTTTTATCAAATGATGCCCTTGGCCATTTGCCAGTTAAAAACGATCCAGCGGATATTGTCGACAGGTCAGTTATTGAACAAAACGGTTGGATTATGCATTCTTGTTCAAAACAAGGGCTTGAACCATATGAGATTACGCATGTCCTTCTTCATAAATATTTGTCTGAGTCTGAGAGTTTCATACTTGCGGAATGCAAAAATGAAATGACTGATGCCGAATTAATTAGATATTTAAGTGTCCAAAAAAAGCCGGTATTTGAGGGCGTCATTATGGATGAACATCGCCATTTGCTTGCAGAGTTTAACGGAAAAAAGAAGATAAAAATAAATCAAGCATTGTCAGAAGACGAAGAAAAATTATTGCAAATTGGCGGAAAGGCGTTGACAAGTGCGGCAGTGGTGTTGTCAGTAAAAGACCAATGCAAACAAACCGAAGAAGTCAAAGAACTTATTGAATTGCTATCTCTGCGCCGTGCCCATGATTATCATTCATGGCTTGAAGTAGGCTGGTGTTTGTTTAATATAAATAACGGGCTATTATCTGTATGGCGCGATTTTAGTAAAAAATCCAATAAATATAAAAAAGGCGACTGTGATAAATGGTGGTCAAATTTTGACAAACGGAATTTGACTATTGGGAGTTTGCATTTGTGGGCGAGTATAGATAGTCCCGATGAATATCGCGAAGTGAAAAGCCGATTTTTGTCTTCTTATATTCAAATTAGTTTGACGATGACAACATATGATGTTGGGATGGTTTTGTTTCAAATGTATAAACATCGGTTCGTTTGCGCAGATGTCAAAAATAACATTTGGTATGAGTTTAAAGAGCATCGATGGCATGAATACCTAAACTGCACGGCTGTCAAAAATAAAATAAGCACTGAAATGCTTAAGGAATACATAAAACTCGGTGAATATTATTATTCAGTCGCGTATAAAGCGACAGAGGACGATAAACGCGACGATGCGCTTAATAAAGTCAAACAAATTTCAGAATTGACGTTTAAACTCCGCGATTCTACGTTTAAAAACAAAATTATTGAGGAAGCCAAAGGGCTATTTATCAATGAGGCGTTTATTCCGGAATTAGATTCTAATCCAAAATTGCTTGGTTTTAATAACGGCATTTATGACTTATCTTCGCAAATATTTCGCGACGGGCGTCCTGAAGACATGATAAAAATGACAACCGGGCTTGATTTCCCTGATCGCGAATTTGATGAAGATGACGAAACTATGCAGGAATTATTGGCGTTTTTGGGGCAAATTTACCCTAATGCAGATACTCGTGGGTATGCATTAAAAATGTTTGCGTCGTTTTTGGATGGCACAAATCCGAATGAAGAGTTCTACGTTTTTACTGGTGGAGGAGGAAATGGAAAAAGTAAACTTATTGAATTGTTTGATAGCGTTCTAGGGGATTATTCCGGCAAAGTTCCTGTCTCTTTTTTGACACAGAAACGCGCATCGTCTGCCGCCGCAAATCCGGAAATTTCGCGCCTTGTTGGCAAACGATTTGCTTGTTTTCAAGAGCCAGGAAATGGTGAAAAATTGAACATTGGCATTATGAAGGAAATGACGGGCGGTGATAAAATTATGGTTCGCAGTCTGTTTAAAATGCCATTTGAAACAAAGTTGCAAACTAAATATGCACTGTGTTGCAATCATTTGCCGATTATAGACTCAAATGATGAAGGCACTTGGCGTAGGTTGCGAGTATTGGAACATATTTCAAAGTTCGTAGATAATCCAAGCGGACCAAATGAGTTCAAAAAAGATAGATTATTGTCTCAAAAAATGGTTTCATGGAAAGAAGCATTTATGACATTACTTGTTAGGTATTATTCTATTTATATCCGTGATGGCCTCGTCCCTCCGATCGCTGTTGCACATGCAACTTCTGAGTATAAGAAAGATAGCGACTTGTTCTCGCAATTCCGCGATGATGCATTGTTGCGAAATGAAGCCGATTTTATTAAATTAGATGATACTTATGATTGCTTCAAGGTTTGGTTTGCAAATGGCGCTATTACAGGCAAAGTTCCTAATAAGCGCGATTTCAAGAAAGAAATTGATTCATGCTTGGGTGTTAAATATTTGACTAAGGGCGCTAAATCTGGCTGGTATGGGTGGAGCATTAAAACAGAAGAATGCTTGATTTAAATTAATTAATTATTATAAAATAAAATATATTTTATTAATTATATTATGACTGATAAATCAAACAAAATAAACAAATTAGTCGAAAAGATTGACAAACTCACTGAGAAGAAAAATAAATTAATGAAAAAAACAGAGGCCACTAAAAAACAGAGTGGCGGTGCATCAAGCACTAATTCTGGAAGTTATTTTTATTCTCAGGCGGCGCATTTGCCAACTTTGAACCGCGAAACATTGGCTGGTCTCAATGAAACCCCTATGTTTAACAGTTTTGGAAACGGCGCTTTTGCGACAAGCCATAATGGCCTAATTCCTACACAGGAGGTATTAGGGGCAACTCCTTTGCATGAGGCATTTATTTCTGGAATGCCTGAGTATACAAACGAAGGCGAACTATTTGCTAATAGTGTATCTGATTTAGAATCGACAACATCGCATGCACAAAAGCAAAAGGCCGGTGATGGAACTAATTCGTATATGACTAAAATGAAAAATAGTTTGACAAATATGCAATCTAAAATGAAAGTTGATTGGACTAAGGCGCGAACTGATATGTCAAGTATGGACAATAAACTAATGAGCAAATTTGGCAGACATTCTTCTTCGTCTTCGCCGCCATCGTCATCGTCGTCTTCTGCCAACATGTCTCTATTTGAAAATCCAATTATGCCAAACAACGCAGAACAATACGACAATTCCGCAAAGTATTATACCCCAACCCCATCTAAACTCATGGCGCAACCACATGGAGTTCCTGAACATTATGAATCGCCATATTATGTAAAATCAGACAAGTATCCGCAGGGCATTGTTGAGAATTATGCCCCTGACGAAAGCGCTGCTTTGAAAGTTGCACTCGCATCTGCTGTTCGCGCACAAGATAACTGGAAGGTTGTTGCTTCTACTTTCCCGCGATCTGGAATTGAAACTGAAACCGGAACCGGAACAGGAACAGAAGAAAAGCGCACAACAAGTGTTAAACATGATACTGCTACTGTTGCCCCGGCTCAGGCTAAGGTTCTTGCGGAACAATACGCTGATGTTCCGGCATTGCTTGAAAAATATGCAGAGCATGTTGCAAAGACAAAGCAATATGATGTTAAGAAATTGGCAGAAGATTATGCTGATATGCCACTGACTAAAAAGTCAGTTGCCCTTATGGAGAAATATGCCGATTATGTAGCAACCGATAAAGTTTCTACCAAGAAACTTGCCGAACATTATGCTAACAATAAATTGATAAAACCACACGTAGCGCGCAGGTTAATGGATCATTTTGCTACACAAACTGTTCTAAAATCAAACCCCGCCGAAATTCATACAATAATTATGAGCATTCCTGTTGGCTCATTAAAAGAAAAATATGTGTCAATGCATGCACAAAGCCAAGATCATGCAATGACTCTTGCCCATGATCAAGCGGAAAAGGTTGCAAGTAGCCAACATTTGGTTGAGTCTGCCACATCAAAAAGCCTTTTAGATAAATTTGTAGATATTGCGAGTCCGACGTTGCAATCGGCGGTGGCATTGGCAGAACATTATGCATCTGGTGCTACGGCGAAAGATCAAGTTCTTGCTGACAAATATGTGCAAAGTGCTGTTCTAAAAACGACACCGCAAACATTATCGAAGGTAATATCTAAGTTTGCAAATATGCCATCGCCAACAGTGCAAACCCATGCGGTTGCGGAGAAATTCTCTTCATATCTAAGCAGGAGCCCTGCCGATGATAAAAACTTGGCAGAGCATTTTGCGGAACAGGTTCAGACACCGCTTGTTAAAAAGTTGATGGAGAAATTCGCAGATGCCACGGCAGAGAATGCCCGCGGAACTGAACTGTTAGAACACTATGCCGCCGTCTCACTAAAAGATAATAATAAACTTGCAGGCAAGGTTCTTCTCGATCATTATACAAATGCCACTGTTGTTAAAACGTCGCCAGGGCACGTTAAAACTCTTGTTGAAAAATATGCTAACATCGGCACTTCTACCGCTGTCCATCTTGCGGAGAAGTTCATGCCCCATTGCATTTCAACAAAGACCGATGCCGTGTTGCTTGCTGAAAAATATGCCGATATGCCAGAAAAAGCCCTTGCTGAACATTATGCAGATCTTTCCGCTAACACTAAGCAAGAATTAGTGCATTCTGTAGAAAAATATGCCGATGTAAAACCGCATTTGGCTGAAATTTATGCTGATACTTTTGTGTCTCAAGCGACAAACCAGGAAGTTAAACAAGCAATGGACACTGTGCAACGTGCAAAGTCGAAAGAACTTTTTTATTCCAAATTGATAGATATGCCAGAAAAAAGCAAAAAACTTGCTGAGCATTACGCAATGGAACATTCGCGCGTTCCTACAAAACTATCTGATAAATTAGTTGAGAAATATGTTAACATGGCTGTATCATCCGGTGCAAATTCAAAATCCGATGTTGTGCAGAAGGGCAAAACCTTGGCAGAGAAATATGCAGGAATGGCTGTTTCTAAGGCATCCGCGCCAGTTCTTCATTTGGTAGAAAAGTTTGTTAATGCTGTCGCTCGCGAATCTACGGGAAAGGTTAAGCCCCTCATTGATCATTATGCTTCAATTGGCACGCCATCCGCAACATTGCTTGCTGAGAAATATTCTGAAGCATTGGGTTCTACCGGAGTTGCCATGATCCCACACAACCAATCACCACATGCTCCAAATCTTGGTAATGCACGCAATTATTCTGGCATTGAAGGGTTTGAAACCGTTGATAAGGCTTACCATGAAGACAACTTTGAAACCCAAAGCACACTTACTGAAGGGTTTGCTAGTGCATGGACCAGATCTGGCGGATTGGGCAGGCGATGAGACATTAATAAATTATTACAAATAACATTATTTATTTGTAATATTATTATTTTGATTTGACATTATATATGTTTCTTACATTAGAAAAGTTCTTGTCTTGTTTTCCAGAGATAAAGCCTAAACCAACGAGATTGCAGTTTAGTAAAATGTTTAAAATAAATTATAAAAAACAATATTCTATGCACGAATTATTTTCTTTGCGTCATCATGACGGCGTAATAAAATCAAAGGATGATATGCGCATAATTAATAAAGATCGTATTATAGATTATTTCTATGACGTAGTAATACTCAATAGATGGAAATATTTAACATTGTGGTTCAACGCTTATTTTTCAGTTCCGGAGACAGATAATTATATCTGGGACGAAGGCGCATCTTTGACAATATCAGATAACGTAATTAGCACTCAAAAAAACGACGCAAGTAAGCACATGATTCGCAATTTATTTTATTTGGAACTCTTTGATTATACCAAAATAAGTAATACCGTTAAAAGTCGCGTGAGTTTTTGGCAATCTTTGTTAAATATGTTCAATAAATTAGAACTTGAAGACCGCTTCTTTTGCAAGTCAAGTTTAGACCTAATGTTGCGTAGTAAAAACACTAAACGGGAATTAATATCAGGCGTTCCCGAGGTCAATTATAACGCGCTTTTTTATTTATATCAACAATACCAACCAAAGGCTTCTATATTTAACCCTTATGCCATATATTGGATACTTGCGAATATTTATCCCAAATATTGCAATAGAAAACGCAACCTGGCGCAAACATTATTTAGCCCTGTTTTGAGTTGGGGGAGTTATGTTCCCGCGTTTATGAACATAAGCAGTTATACCCATTACGTAGGGGTTGATGTAATGCCGTCAGTATGCAAAAAAGTGGCCGAATTTGCGGATTGGTATGCGCGTCCTGAGAAAAAAGTAGATATAATTATGTGTCCTTCTGAAAAATTACAAGAGATAAAATTTCATATTAAATATGCAAAATATTTTGATAGTATAATCGTATGTCCGCCATATTATGATATGGAAATATATCATGAAGGCGACCAAAGTATTAAATATAATTATGAAGAGTGGCTTTCTTCTTATTGGGAAGCAACAGTGCAACTATGCAAAAAGGTGTCATCGAAGAACGCTGTTTTTGGTGTTATAATAAATGATTATTATTCATTAACTGGCGAGAAATATATGCTAACTGAGGATTTCCATGCAATAACAAGTAAGTATTTTAGGTTTAAAGATATTTATTATATGCAAAACCGCGTGTCGCCTTTGAGAATGAATGGCAAAGATAGGATGGAGAGGTTATACATATATCAAAATAATGCATGACATATATCAAAATAATGCATGACATATATCAAAATAATTATGTAGCGAATGCCTCATCAAATATTTTGTTTAGTCTTAAATAAGGCAAAATCTTTTTCTCTACAAATATTTTATACATAATAGGTAATGTATGCACAACATTATTAAACTCAGAAACATATATTTTATCTAATGTAACATCTGCACTAAGTATAACATAATAAACGCACAAGGCAAATGCATACATGTCTATAATCTCCCGTAGTCTTGTTTGACCTAAATGGCGATACTGCATAAAATCCTCTTCTGGAAGGTTATAACTCTTTGTTCCACCGATTTCATGACATACATATTTATCTAAATTACATGCAAGGCCGAAATCTACTAATTTCATTTTATTTTTTTCTTGGGAATATACAATATTATGTAGTTTAATATCACCGTGATAAAAGGTAATCATGTGCATTTGTTCGAGCGCATTGCTTATCTCAAGCAATCCTTGCCATAAATCGTCGCGAGAAATGTTTTCGTATAACATCTTATTTGTTAGCATCTTTTTAAGGTTATACTTTCCTGCATATTCCATAAGGATTGAGATTGAATACATATTGTTTATTTCATCAAGGTATAAAAAACATCCATACGACTTAACAATATTTGAGTTTTTTAACTCTTTGGTCAAATGATCAATAATCCGCAATTCTTTAAGCAAACGCGGAATTTTGTCGCATGTAAATTTATTGCATACTGTTTTTTGGGTTTTTCCTTCGTTTATTGTCCATAACTTTTTTAATACATAAGTGTCTTTTTTGTTTAGGTATGGATACTTTTTTTCTAATATATCTATCGCTGGATCAAGAAGGCGAACTGTATAAACTTTCCCGAATTTTCCTGATCCAAGGACATCATAATGTTCAAAGAAGTTTTCTATTTTATACTTTGTGTTTTTTCTGTTTATTACAGTATACCCAAAAGTAGGATACAATGTAAGAATATTGTTATGCTCATAAATAATTTCTGCATGGTGTTTATACTTAATTGGATTGCTTTTGAACTCGGCTATTATACTATTTATTAGAATTTGCGATTTCTTGTCGTATATATTTCGTTTTTTATAAATTGTTTTAAATGGAACCCATTTAATTATATTAGTATCTTCGTTATGCAAATGAACTGATAATGTATTGAAATAGTGTTCTTTGTGTATACTTGGTATAATTAAATCACAAAAAGGGTTAAACTTAAATGTAATGCACAAATTAATTGGATCATATGCCAAAGAATAATAATTTGCAATATTAACAGCATTAGTAATATTTTCGAATTGCACTATGAACTTATTATGTTTTTTTGCGTTATTTGTTTCTGCGTTTATATTTATTTCTGTTTCTGTTTCTGTATTTCTTTCATCCGAAGAGTTGTCTGGTAATGCTGAAAGAATTTTATAATTTTTTACATTATTTTCTATAAATTTCAAGACGTCTTTTTTAGAATGTATTACTTGAGGATGAAAGGACATATTGTCTTTTGACATTTATGATTGTGCTATATAATATAATTATTATTATTATATAGTATAAAGTGCAATCAAAAATTTATTATTATTTATTTGCTTATTAATTGTGTGAATCCATTTCATATTGAACATGGCATATTATAATATAAACCGACATCTGGATCAACTGAGGAAAAAATATATTATGGTGCGTTATCTCTTGGCGCTGCGTCATTATGGTCTATAATATCTTCCCATTAAGAATTTTATGTAGAGATATGATAAGGCGTATCTGTTATCATTATGCCGCAATACTTTTTAGGATTATCTGCATACGCGACATAGGTATAATACTTATTTGCAATAGCAAATTTTAATATTTCGCGAAAATTGTCCCAAAACTCTTTTTTATGACCAAGAGATTTTGTTATTATATGTGTTAATTCGTGTAATGCTACGAAATATAGAGTGTTAAAATCTAAAATCTCATTAGTGTCTTTCTGTCGTATACAAAAGACAATTTTTTGGCCTTTATTTATGTTATAACTCGTAAAATTGGATCTTACTTCTGTTTCGCATATGTTTTCAGGGATATATTTTTGCACCATTTTTTTAGTTTTTTTGGTTGGCTGTGCTTTGTGCATATGGATAACCAAAGCATTCATGTGTTCGCGCAGTCGCGCTAACATATTCGCCGCTTCTATTTTATCCGGCAAATTTCTCACTAGGTATTTATTGCCATCGTATGATGCTTTTACGTATTGCATTTCACCTTTGTTAGAAAATCCTTGTGATATGTTCGCCCCGATTGCAAAAATCGCCAATACTGAAATAATTATTAAAATCGTTATACATAAATTGTTCATAATATAAGTTAATTAAATATAATATTATATCCATGATAAATAATATATGAAAAAGATAGAAATTAATAATAGATACATAATTGCCGAAAAAATAGGTAAAGGATCATTTGGGGTAGTTTATCGTGGCCATGACAAAATTAATGGAAACATTGTTGCCATTAAATTAGAACCGATTACAGATTATGGCTTATTAGAACACGAATACAATATTTATACCCATATTTACCATGAAGGCTTTGCTACACCGCGGATTTATTGGTATGGTCTTCGCGGTGATTTTAGGATTCTTGTAATGGAGCATTTAGGATCATCACTTGAATCTTTGTTTCAGAAATGCAATAAAAAGTTTTCGCTTAAAACTACTATAATGATAGGAGTGCAGATGTGCGACTTAATAGAAGGCATTCATAAGAAAAAGATTTTACATCGCGATTTAAAACCGGAGAACTTTTTATTAGGAACTGGCAATAATCGCAATAAATTATATGTAATAGATTATGGTCTTGCGAAAAGATATAAAAATGACAACAATGAACATATGCGTCTTGTTAGTGGTAAAAAACTAATAGGCACATCGAGGTATGCGAGTTTAAACAGCCATGACGGGGTTGATTTATCAAGACGCGATGACTTTGAATCACTGTTTTATTTATTGATATATTTTTATAAAGGACAATTGCCATGGCAAGGCGTTCCTGGTAAAACAAAAGAAGAAAAATATAATAATATTGCAGTTAAAAAACATGCAGTAAGCATAATCGAGTTATGTGAAGACTTGCCTGAAGAGTTCTACTATTTTATTAAACATATTAAAACATTAGATTTTAAAGAAAAACCTAATTATAAATACTTGAAATCATTGTTGTTTAATGTAATGAAAAAACAATCCCTTATTTTCGATTTTGTTTATGACTGGTCCGTTTAATATGAAGGAAATGAATTTGCCTTGCGCAATTCCGCCACGTAGTCAGAATAATTATTCTCGCCTGCGCGATGTGATTGAAACATGTGTTTTGCATTCATTGCATCTTGTTTGCAGTTTGCATTCCAGTCGCGATCCAAAGAAGAATAACTTTCATGCAACGGCGCGGTATAATTAGCGCTAATAGGTGTTGTTGGAATATATGGCAATGGTTTTGCAGGACCCGGAAGTGTTGGATATTGCGGGATTAGTTTAGGAATGCATGGAATATGATTATCTTTGACAACAAGCCTATTATTTATGCCTACTTCGGCCACTTGAAACCATCTTGTGCCGTCTTGCGGATTCATAGGCAAAATGTCAAAGCGATTTACGCCTGTCCCTCGCAATGTGCTTGGGGGATTTTGCGACCGAGAATAATCAGTGAAATTATTAGCCGGCTTGAAATGATGCAACTTTTCTTGTGCATTATGAAACCCTTTTGTGACACCGCCACCACAGGGGTATCCGTCCTCAAAATCAGTTGCTTCTGGGCAATATGGTTGGTATTCCTTATTGTAATCCTTTGTCGCCTTTCGCGACAATCTAAGCAAATCGCTTTCTATATCTACAAGCGGGCGGGAATAACTGACAGAAACACCTTGGCGTCCAATCATACCTGGTTGCGCAGGGCGCGTTTGATCACAAGATGCAACGGCGCCGGGGTATAACTGATAACTTAAATTACTTGTTGATCTTTTTAATGCCTGTTCGTATCCTTCAGTATCATAAATTAAACGTTCAAATGAACCACCTGACATTATATTATATTATAATGTTAATGTTTTATTTTATTTTATAATATAATATAATAATGTAATTTAAATTAATGGAATACTCTTCGCGGTGTTATACAATCGCGCGGCGCGGTAGCCATATTTGTATAACCGTTTTCTCAAACGCGGGGTTATACTAAATGTAAGCAAATCCATATCTGGGATTATAATATCTATTTCATTCATCGATGGTTTAGTTGTCGTGCGTAAATTGCTAAACAAGCATAAGTATAACTTAAGGCAATAATCTTTTAAATTTGTTGGGTCAGTTGTTGTTTCTGTGCTACATGTATGCGTTATTTTTATTATAAGACTATTATCAGTAAAAATATTAGGGATATACTCTAACATACCGCCATCTACGTATAACTTATTGTTATATTTTACTGGCACAAAGATAAAAGGAATAGATATACTCATGCGCAATGCCATTGAAACAGGCATATCAGGAGCATTATCTATACTAAAGTATTCTATTTTATTGTCAGTAAGGCAAACTGCATTTATGTATAACTTTTTACCTGTTTTTAGGTATAACTCATTAAACGTTATATCTAAAACCTCCGTTTTCTGTCGAATAATCTCTTTGATATGATCCATGATTTTTTTGCCCGATTCAAATCCAAGTTTAGAGTTAATGTCTAAAAAATTAATGTCGCTAAACTTTTCATAATCAAGGCCGTCAATTATTGTTTCTATCTCTTCGATAGAGAGCGCTAAATTCGCCAAAACCGCAAATATAGCCCCCGCTGAGCATCCTGAATAACATTTAACCTCATTTAATAAATTATGTTTCACTAAAAAGGCGTAGGCCCCCATAAAGGATATTCCGTATATACCGCCACTCGCAAAAACTAAATTTTCTATCATTTTATATTTATAACACGTTTTTATCTAATATGGATATTTGTTTTAAATCGCGCAATTTATCTTCTTCAGTGCTTTGTTTTGCCATTTTAAAATCAATAAAATAAAACCGGTCTTGTTTGTATGAATACATAATATTTTCTGGACAAATATTGTTATGGCATAATTGCAATGAATGCAATGCAGTAATTGCAGTTATTAATTCCGCTTTTATTTTTTTCCATTGCACTTTTGTTATTTTATGACTATTTTTATAATCGTTTAAGTTTAAATCAAAAGAATCTAACAATAAATATAATGTGTTAGTGTCAATGAAACTATCATAAATTTTTGAGAAACATTTATGCATATTGTTGAGTTTCTCATACGTTTTTAGTTCAGAATAACCAAGCAAAGAACACGGATAACACTTTAAAACATATTTATCTGTTAGTTGAAATACTTTACTATTGTTTGAGTATAACAAATCGGCGGCCGAAATAGTTAGTTTAGATTTATAATCAAAGATTATTTTGTCGCTTTGCTCTGTTTTTTTGTCAAGTAAAGAATAATCAAATGACGGTTTATTATATTTTTGATAATAATTTGCGTAGCCATTAAACACTGTTGCGTTTAATGTAAGAATGTTATCATTTGTAAGAAGTGCGCCCTTTTTGCGCCCGTTTTCTACTATTTTATCAAACTCTTGTTTTTCGTAGTTATACCTCTTAAATATTTCCACTATGGCTTTTTCTAATTGTATAATATCATTTTCCAGGACATAATCTATATCAATATAATCTTTGCCAGGGACGAATAATGCATCAATAATCTGACACCATTTACCTTCATTAAGATCAGGGCGTAATAAATTAATGTTTATAACAAAGGAATTCATTAGAAATAAAAATTTGAATCTAAAAGACCAAGGATACCATCCGGGCAAGTTTAACAAATATTTCCATTTACTATATTCGCTCATATTTAGGTATCCTGTAGTTTTAACCTCAAATGGCCATTGCAATTTCGCAAAATGTTTTCTAAAAAAGAAATCATTGCTGTTTATTAGAGGGACATTTTGGCCAATAAAAAACAATGAGTTTTTCTTGTTTCGGGGCCCGGTTGGCCTATACGCCCTTGCTGCTATATCAGTTATACTAATCATTTCTCCGCCTTTTTCCTTTGTTATTTTCTTTTCAGGTTCGGCATCTATCCAACTATGATCAATGTATAAAAGCCCTTTTCGGTTATCAGGGCGCGCATATATAAAAAACGGTTCATCGTAGTTTATATAAGAATCTTTGACATGTAAAAACAAAACGCAATCTTCGATTACGTGTTTTTGCAAAGTTTGTTGCAATAATATTATAATCCCATCACTGCGCCGTTTAAACAACCCCGAGGATGTAAACGGTGCATTATGTATAACCATATGATTGTTTATTATTTCTATTTTTAAAGTAAATTTTGAAATACATGGATCTACGAGTATTAATATGTCCATTAGCACCAATGTATGCTGCGATACTTGATATTGTTCTAACTCCGCTTTACATTTTTTAAGTATAGGGGCGAATTCTTTTGGTAATTTCATTATATTATATATTTATTAAAATTAATATATATGATGATTAGTTTAGATTAGTTTAGTTTAGATTAGTTTACATGTAAATATCCCGAATATTTTCTTCAATAGGAACGAGCATGCGTTCAATTGATTCTATATAATAGCGTTTTTTGTTAGGTTCTATTTGGCATAAATCAAACAACGACAGAATTGTGCTTAACTCTTGGTTATTCCATACGTATTTTTTGTATACCTCTTCGTCATAGTTTTGATCATTTATTAAGCCTTCTTGGGTTGGATTGTTTAAAATATATATGATAATATCTAAATTATGTTTGGTCGAAACATGGTCGGTATACGTTTGCTTTAATATTATAATCCCGTTATTTGCCAGTTTTAATAGATTTTCAAACCCTGGCAATTTAAGTTGTTCATATGTCGCCGAACGCTTCTTTTTAGTCTTTTTGTTATTGCGTAGCCAAAGTGCAACGGTATAAATAGGAAAGAGCAAATGATGTAAATCGTCTTTTGAATCACCATAATATCCTCGAGACAATCCTTGCAAAATAGAAGGCGCTATTAAATAAATATTATGATTGTGAATAGATAGTTTAGTTTCATGGGGTTTAAACGACAACAATGCTAATTTTATTAGCACTAAAAACGGATTTAATATTTTTGTTTTATCTGTTTCTATGTCGTGCTTCTTTGGTTGGCATATTTTATAAGCGAGTTCAAGGTAGTTCATTATAATAATAATAATAATATTTATATTGGCAACGGAACGCCTGGTAAATTGAACAGTCTGATTCCGGTCATAGTTGCACCCAAACCGAACCCTGTTCCTTGTCTTACATGATGGCCTATTTTAGGTGATAAAAAGTCAATCAATGCAAAGGTTGCGGTTGCGGTTATAATAAGCACGGCTAAATCTTGGCTTGATAATTTTTGCTTAAAAATAAAATAGGCAATTATGCCAACAGCCAACCCTTCTATTATATAATTAAGAATATTTTGGTATAAATCAGATAAATAGTTATCGCCATTTCCGCGCATATATATTATAATAATATAATTATTTATAACAAACATGTTAATTGTTAATTATTTATAACAAACATGTTAATTGTTATTTATAACAACAACTTAAATTAAAAGAAATTTGTTAAATAATAGTTATACTATGTCGACAGATTACCTAAAAGAAGACCCGCCCATTGTCAATCAAGACTGGTGTGTTATTAGTATAATCTCGCCAAAGGATGCAGTTGCTACAAAAACGCTTCATTATGTAAACAACTTTATGGTTTCGGATATTAATAGCACTATTGCGTCGCAATCAATGCAAATGGTTAAAAAATTAAACGTTATGACTAAGCAAAAATTTGCAGATGCAATTGCGCCATTATCATCAAGCCTTAATGATGATGATCAACGAGTTGCAACAATTATCAAATCAATTGCGGATAATGCGGTTATAAACGAAGACCAATTTGTCCATGAATGCAGACGCGAGTATTCCATTGATGAAGACGAATTACTTGCGAGGTATAAAATTTATTTATCAACTAATCGTCAAGAGTTAGATGGCGAGTTTGATTCATTGCACGGAAATATGGTAAGCGTTCGCGGTATCAAAAACAGAGGCAATTACTCTAAGTTTGCAGATGCTGAGAAACGGGCGCAATTTGTTCGTGGGCTGGAACCCGCGGTGCATGTATTTGTTGCACCGGTTGGAAAGTGGTGCCCCGTTGATTTTGAAGCGGATGAGATTCAAGATCAAGACTATATGTCAGCGGAATTAAATAACCTCATGTCCAAGTATCATGAAAACGAGGACAACAAGAATCTTCATTTTGAACAAAGGAAGACAGAAATGATTACTGAGGCGCGAATGAACACGAATGCCGTTGATATTAAAGATCGATTGCGCGAAAAGATTGCGGATAAAGCAAATGCGCGAAAGAGGCAATAATTATGACATATTGTTTAATTTAAATATTATATCCATGAGTGAAATCGTTGCAACAATTAGTATAACAATTAATGCCGATTTTACGACTGAGATAATAGTTTGATTCTTAGTTTTTATTATTTGTATAATTAATTTTGTAATAGTGTTATTAACGTAAGGCAAACTTAACAACACAATTATAACCATTAATACTGCTGTTAGTTTTACTTTTGCGAGTATCTTTGATTTCATTGAACGCGGAACACCCTGCATTGTTGAATTAGGGTCTGCATCGGATACGTATAAATTAGAGTATATCTCTTTAGGAGCATAATTTGGGTTATACGTTCTTTCTGAAATATCGTCTTGGATGTGGCGCGGCATTCTTGATAGTTCTTGATCTTGGTCCTGTTCCTGTTCTTGTTCTTGTTCTTTGTCTTTAATTTGAAATTCATTATTTTGAATTCGTTGCATTAACCTCATTTGTTCTTCGGGCGACAAATCTTGTATATTAGGTATTCCAACGTGATGGTCATTTTGGAATTGTTGTTGATGTTGATGTTGATGTTGTTGATGTTGATGTTGTTGATGTTGATGTTGCTGTTGATTTTGCAAAGGAGTTGAATTGCCAAACTCTGGCAAAATTGCCTTAGCGTGGTCGGAATATTTGTTTAATAATTCTGGAGCCATGCTCATATCATTAAATGTTTGTGTTACTGTATCCATATATTATTTATATTATTATAATATAAATAATATTATAACTCATATATTAATCAACGCATAGTAATGTTAATCAATGCCCATTATTTTTTTCATATTCATATATTTTCTATCTGTTTCTATTAATATGCTTTTAAAGGTATTACTTTTTAAACATATTTCTTTGAAATGGTTTAAAAGATTAAATAGATAATGACATATATATGATATGTTTTCTACATATTTATTTGTTTCAAGTCTGTTTAATTGTCCGGTATACCATAGATTAAGCCATGGATTGATTGCGGTTTCATAATCATGACTATTATCAACGCCGATAGTTGTAATAACATCCATTAATTCGCGCGGGATTAATACCTTATCGCCCGGATACCGGCATAATAATGTTGCAATTAAATTAATAAACTCATTGTCTGTTTTGATTTTCATGTCGCCGTTTTGCAACATTTTCATTATAATAATAGTGGCTGGTTCATGGCTTGTATTAATAATATTAGTAAAAACATTATTGTGAAGCCCAAGACGTGCTATTTTTTCTATAAAATCTCTTTCATCAAAAATACTGATATATTTAGCCATAATCTTTTTGCGCAACTTAGACACATTCATGTTTATTTTACTTAAAATTATTTCCTTTTTGTCGCCATAATAATAATTAGATAACTCTTCTGGCGCCAATAGTTTAATAATATCTATTGATTGTAATATCGGCGTTATACTAATATCACTAGATGCGATTTTTGTTGTAGTCAAATATTCAGTTAGAATTTCTTCAGGAAACATAGGAATAACATAGCCAACAGTGTCAAATCCTCGCCTTCCGGCACGCCCACTCATTTGTTTAAACAATGAATAATTAATATGCGCGCCATCTTCATCTACGATTATGCATGTCCTAATTGGCAAGTTTATTCCTACTGAAATACTTGTGTCCGCGAATAATACCTTAATTTTGCCGGTTTTAAATAAATCAAATATTTTGTTCTTGATTTTGGTTTTGGTATAACTAATATTAACACCTATTCCATAATCTAACATATTTTTTTCGAAACTGGCCTTAAAATAGATGTATTCATTCAGGTTTGGGAATTTATACCTATTAATTTTTGAAATCGTGGCGCGAATAATCGCGTTATAATTTTCAACATTAGAATCATCGTCGCATTCTGTTCCGGTTCCAGTTCCAATGTCAGTTCCAATGTCAGAACCAGATCTATGAGCGGAACCTTTCTTTTTTTCAATACGTATGTTAGCCTCCTCCGCTAATTTTTGATAGCGAGCCAATGATTTACATAGCGCATTATGGCGTTCATCTATTGATTCCAAATAATTAATATATGTGCACATATTTACGCACATCTCTTTGACATGTCGCGCAGTCATGCCGAATATTATTACAGGTTGCATATCTTTTGCGAATAAATACCGCAATATTCGGTATAAATTTTCTATTGATGGGGACAAATCCGCGTCTTTTATCTTTTTTGTTATGGATTCTATTATAACACTTAAGTTTTCTTTTATTACTTCTTGACCTGTTGCATACCAAACTTCACGCGGGGTATCAATTGATGTGCCGGTTATTTGTTCTATGTCCGCTTTTGTAGGATCAAGAATAGAACATTGTCGTGTCAATATTTTTGCATCAGTTTTATCTTTTTTCAAATGTAAAAATTGCAATGACACGGGCCTTATATCATAAGTAATAATCGCCGTTTCATTAGGCGAATAATGTAATAAATGGCGTTTGAATAATGAAATGTTATCTGTCGTAATAGTAGCAGATAATAATATGTATTGTATACCTGGCACAACAACATGTTTTGGTTTCTCAGAACCGGCACTATGTTTTGGTTTCTCAGAACCGGCACTATGTTTTGGTTTCTCAGAACCGGCACTATGTTTGCTTACTTTCTTTGATTTATTTTTTTTTATTTTATTATGAATATCCTTTTCAGCATTAGGCATAAGCCCAACCCATTTTATAGTGTTATAAACTTCAGGCAAATGAACCTCGTCGAATATAACATATTTTAGTTTGTTAATAAAATCATGATTGGCATCATTGGTTGCAAAAGATATCAAATTATCCGCCGTAATGCATAGAATTTGCGCCTTTGTTTTACCTGATTCCACGTATGAAGAAAATCGCCGTGTTTGAGTATCTATAATATAAGAACCTGGATGAAGGTATACCTTATGATTCTTTTCTAATATTTCCGTAGTATTATCGCGCAATATTTCGTAATTTGGTGTAATAAACAATGCTGTGCTATTACTTTGCAAAACATAGTAAGAAATAATTAAATTAGTAGCCCATGTTTTTCCACATGAAGTCGCTACTTGCGCAATAACATTATGGCCGTCAGTTATTTTATCACATAACTCGTTTTGCCAATCATTAAACAACGGATTTATGTATTTATCGCATATGTTTGATTGGTTGCGTTCATAATGGGTATAATGATCTGGACTACATTTAACGCCTTTGTTTGTATTAAATAATTTTTTATAAAAAATACGAGAAACCGCATATTCATTTATGTCTGCTCGAATTGCAATTTCGGGTAGTATTGTTATATTTTTGTTTACATCTATGTCTTCTTTTATACATTCTTCTTCTTCGAAGACGTAGTCATCGAAGTCGCAATCTGCTGATGGCATTTGCATTCTTATTGCGTTCTACTTGTTAATAATTAATATAATATAATCAATTCGTGATAATTGATTATATTATTGTTTATACCTTAATACGCAATAATTATAAAATATTAACAATAAACATGAGTGGTGTTTTCAACAAAACATTTTCAAACACTGATAAAATTTATACAAAAACTGATAATATATCATCATATTCAGTTATAAAATCCTTAGGGTTCTTAGGTTTTATAAATAAAAAAGATGGGTCTGTGTATTCCTCGGCAGGGAAGCCTATAGGCAAAGTTATTAACGGAAAATTGCAGTAATTTTAAATAAATTGCTTTGGG
>Ga0208088_1000021_pt1 | contig 29856 bp, 30 predicted proteins | sample LakMenEpi02Apr12_FD_150661 | JGI IMG/M metagenome (GOLD analysis project Ga0208088, IMG submission 150661) | Freshwater microbial communities from Lake Mendota, WI - 02APR2012 deep hole epilimnion (SPAdes) | ecosystem: Environmental > Aquatic > Freshwater > Lake > Epilimnion/Euphotic zone ...
GAGAGCTGGACGAATGACGTTGTCGAGAGCGAGGGCTAGGACCTCTGTAGGCATTACGGCTATCATTCTCTCAACTACGTGAGGGAAGTTGAAATTTCGCTGCAACTCTTCAGCACCTGGGGTGGCCCAGCGGGTTGCACATCTACGCAGTCTAAAACCAACCTCAACGCATGCAGGACATATTTCAGCACTGCAATTGTATTGGTCGTGTGGCGTCGGTGCCATAGCGGCAACAATGGGCGATTCAGGTAATCTCAGCGGGACGGCTTGAGATTCCGAAACAGCCACTGGCGCGTAAATAGGTCTTGAGACGGTCGTTCCCATTGTTTTGTATAAAAGATGTTCTATATAGTATTTATATTATAAATCAAATATAAATCATTTTTATATATTAGGCGCATTTGCCTCTTTATTTATTAAGTATACTTCTGTTTATATCACCCAAAGACATTATATCTTCGGTCTATTAATGCAGTTATAAATTAATTTTTGAATACTCGTATAATATTTGTTAATGTATTTAATAGATATATCAGATATTATTGCCTTTGGATCAACAATGAAGATTTTTCTATTACACCAACTGTCGTTATTTTAACATCTTCATTTTGTTGGTTAGTTATTTGCCTGAAACGGTGTCTAATATAGTAATTTTTTTATATTTGTGGCAGGCAAGATGTTATAGTATTGTCCTGCCACTTATTAAGCATCGCGTGTTGAAGACGCAAATTAAAAATCGAAACATGTGGAAAAGTCTCATAACAATACATAGATCTTTCGATTTCTTCTTTATATTATTTTTTTCTAACAAAGATATTTCATTATAATATAGAAATAATGCCATGCCATGGCCCAAAAAAAAGAGTATTCAAGCATAATTAAACCCCGCCTTTTTGCCACCATCATATTTCTTTGCATGACCTTCCAATATCATAAGGTCATTAATATTTTGTCCATCAGCATGTATTGTTATAAGCAATCGCCCATATTTATCGAATTTATGGCAATCAATACTTATTATTTTCGTATTATTCACAGGATCATTGCAACATAACTCTATAACCCTATTTCTACTTATGACAGCGGCGGCTATTTCAATCTCGCGCAGAGGTTTTCGCAATGATGGCTTCATTTCTGGCGCATCTATGCCAGCAAGCCGACAATTAAACTGATATAAACTCCCTGCAAATTTTAGTATAACCTTACATGAATCACCATCGTATATATTGACTATTTTAGCATGACATGAGTGCCCGTTTAAAGAAAACATAGGAACATCCCGGGCATTAATTAGTTCCACAATTCCAGCATCTTGCAATGGTGATGCAACGAATGACACTTGCGTTGTTTTGCGCCAAGAACAACAGAACATGATTAATACCTTATTGTTATAATATTTCAATTACATATGTCCGTTTATTATTAATGCGTGAAAGGCCAAAATGATAAATTAATATCAGCACTACCCAAATTATTAGGAAAATCAATACCAGATATAAGTAATGAAACAGTATTTAAATCAGGAACATTACCATTGAAATAATTTTTGTTAACATAGGTTAGTTCAATAACATCAGGAATTCCGTTTATTACTGGCCCATAATTGTTTCCATGTGCATGAACAACGTAATGGGTTTGTGATAACTTTTCTAAGCATTTAATCTTAGAGGTATAACATGTCCCCCAGTTATTATCAGTAATACCGTGAAATTCTATAACAATTTGTTTAAAATTGTTTAATTGTTCGCATGTAAGAAATAATAACCAAGGATATTCACCGCCTTCTATGTCCATCTTTAAAAAAATATTAGTCTTTGTAGAAATTAAATCTACTAAATTAGTATTGTTATAATCATTATAACAATTAATATTTTTGTTTATAAAACTAATATTTTTAGTATACATATATGGATAGTGCCATCAAAGCCAAAACTATTATGATAATTCATTTTATATTTATTAATAAAATCTTTAGTAAAACTTTCTTCATTAGAAATCCCGGCTGAGATATAACAATCATATTCTCCTTCAAGATCAGCCATAACATAGCCACCATCGCCAATGGTTCCTAAACGAATCTTTTTAGCGAAAGAATAAGTTTTAGTAACTCGAGATTATTCATATATTATTCTACATTTAAAAAAAACATTGCAAATCAACTTGCAATTGCATTTGCATTGTTTTTTAAATGTAGAATAATATATGTCTGTCTGTAATAGCGATATATTCCAAAGTAATCTAATTTAATCATTATCATTTTTTAGAAAAACTTTTGCTTGCGGGCGATATCGCGTGATGTGCGACGCTTATAACCTGCAACTTTCATTGCCTGTTAGCGTTGAGAAGAAGGCGCGAGTCCAAATCCAAATCCAAATCCAAATCCAAATCCAAATCCAAATCCAAGTTTTCTTATAAAAAATCATCGCATGTTAGAGATATGTTAAATGTAAGTAATGAACAAAATAATATTTTTCCTTATACAAACAAAAATAATTCAAAATTATATAACGTAAATAAATTTATTGAGCATTTAACCCAAGAAAAGATATAAAATCCTGTAAATTGATTTTTAAAATTATTTATTCTTAATCATCGGTATATTATACTAAGGATAAATGGACGCTAAGACACAGTTTCATATGAATTACATAATTCCTTTAGAAAAAGCAGAAAAAACGAAAAAAATAGGGCTAATAATGTATTGGCGGCAAAAGCATTATACCGCATTGGTTAAATCGTCAAAAACCCAAGTTCGGTTAGGATATTTCAAAATATTGGAAACAAAATTATTCCAAGTCAAAGATGATATGCATTCGGTTGCGTCTGCAAGATATCGGCATTATACCCTAAACAAAAGAGCATCACACGAAAATATGTTATCCGAAAAGATAATTATCTTGCAAGATATTATTGCTAATATTAATGCAGTCGGCATTTTGGGCTACGCAAAAGAAAGTTTTTACTCTGATGCTAATTTAGGCGTTTTTCAAAAGAGGTTGGAAAAGGCAAAAGTTTCATTAATCAAACAAAAAGAAAATCAAGATATGCAAACGTATATTGCCGAACAAGCAACTATTTTTTTTGATAACAGTTATGGTAAAATAACCTTAAAAGAAATGCACAAAATGGTAATCCGTGGAGGAAGCGTTTTGCCATGCATGCGCGATGAACGCGAAAAAGAAGAAGTTGCCGGGATTATAAAAGAATGTTGTGTTGGGATTTTTACAAACATTAATTCGGTAAAACATTTACCGGTCGTTCTTAATAAAGCTTTTGCAAAGATTAATAAAATAATATCTATTAAATATAATTATGATTCGAATAAATGTTCAAAACTGATATCTTTTATTAAAACTAAACCTGCGATGTCAATCTTATGCGAAGCATTGCGCAAACAAAGAAAAACCAATAGGAATATATCGTATTTGCACGCCGCGGTTATATTAGAAAAATCGGTTCAATTCATTAAAATTCGAAGAACATGTTATAATGCTCATACATATCGCACATTAATGCTTCCGCGTTTTTATTCCTACATTGCGCACTTATTAAAACTATTTGCGCAAAAAATATTGTTAACAACGAGATATACTACTATGTCAGACATAATGACTATTTTTCCCGAATCCATTAGCGCCAAAATTTCTTCGTTTATAACTAACGAGTCGTTGCCAAAGGAAATTAACGTGATGTTGTATTATTAATATTTTTTTAATACCTTCGAACATTACTCTTGCATTATAATAGTATAATTTTTAAATAATACTTATTTTTTTCTTCTTTCTTAACCTAAAATTAATGCAATTAGTTATACAAGGCACCATATAAAAATCAGTCCATAACCCATATGGCGGAAATTTTGCGTCGATTGTGCATAATTCTTTGCATATGCCATCAAGACCACCACATGCAACATCACGGTGTAAATAAATATCGCGATATTTATCATAATCAGCCGTAATATATTGTTTAACCATTTCCACGCATTGCACTAATTCATAACATGAGTCAGGCTTAATGCCCAAAAAATCAATCCAACCTTTAAACCCTCTTATCTCTTCGGGGCATTCTGGCAATCGAAAGTCGCAAACTCGTGATTCGTAGTATTGTTCTTTGTTGCAAATATAGTTTTCCGAAACAATTTTCTTAATTTGTTCGTATGAAGGCACCAATTCATCGCGGGTTATAGTTTTGATTAAAAAAGAGTGCAACGCATCGTTTACGACCATATCTGATTTTATGGTGGGACTACTCGCGCTTATGCCCGGCTTGTTTAATTCAGAAACAGTATAAGCCTTAATTTTATGAATTATGTTTTCATCCTCTAAACTCATTTGATAAATAATTTCGCGTATTTTTTTATAATCTTCACAATACATTACAGAATTGTCAATAATAGGCAAAATAATTTTTGCGATTTTATCAGGAACACCCGGGTTTTTTCTGCTTGCGCGCAATGCGGATTGCACAATGCGAATATTTGATGTCATGTTTTCACTAAAAACAACAGCATCGAGTAGTGGAAAATCCCAACCTTCGCCAAGACAATATACGCAAGATATAATACCAAAACGCGCTGCTGTAAATTTAGCAATAATATTTTCTTTTTCTTTATTTTTTAGGGAACTATGATAACAAAAAGATTGACAATCAATGTCATCATATGTAATTTGTTTTATATATTCTATTACGCGATGTGCGTTTTCTGTAGTATTAGAATATATAAGTATATGATGCGCGTTTTTGGTATAAATGCATTTAAGTGCAATATATGCGCTTAAATAGATATGACGGTCTTTTAAAAATACGGGCATGTCATCATGATCGCTTGTTTGCATTACAAGCAACTCATAATCGCAAATAACAGCGGCATTAATAGCCCAATGCAAGTTTCGCGAGGTAATAATATTTCCAAAATGTTCAATTGAATCATTTGACACACCAGATGAAATATGTTTAAGTGTTGCGGTTAGTCCTAACTGTTTCTTTGATGCAATTTGTAATATCTGCAAGAAAGATTTTTCTTTAATCATAATGCCCGTTAAATGATGAACTTCGTCTAATATCTTCATATCAAAAATGACATCACAAGATGCAATTTTATAGGCGGATGCATATGTAGTTATAATAATAAATTCATCGATATCAGCGATGAAATGGCTAATATTTGCGCTAGTAGTTCCGCCAGAAATTAATAACAACGGAAAATTAAACATTATTTCTGCAACTCGCGCCCATTGTTTAAGCAATAATTTATTGGGAACCCCAATTAATATTTTTTTGGCTGAAATCCTTTGTGCAATCCATAGCGAAATTAATGTTTTTCCTGTGCCACATATTAGACTGAGAAGCCCCGCATAATTTGTTTCATAATACATGCATGCCATGGTTATAATATCTTCTTGATATGGCCTTGGCATTGGCATTGGCATAGGAATAATTGTTTCAGAAATTATTGGAACTATTTCAGTTGTGCTTATACCTGTGCAGTTTTGCTTACGCAATTTTATTTTATGTTTTATTAATAAATCATTTAAATCTTTTATACGCTCTTGCCATGTTAACTCTTTAATTTCTTGATAACTAAGAACTCGGAAATTAATGTTCTTTAGGCGCAAATAGGGAATTATCATTTCAATAATCGTAATTTTAAAAAACTCAGTTCCTCCATTACGCATAAGATGGAGACCCTTTCTTTTAAAATAGTTTTGTAGCATTTTTTCTACATTTGTTATAACATCGCGACTCATTTCAACAACTAAAATAAACTCGCCTCGTATAAATTCAGGAGTGGCATACTGTGAATCGCGCTCAGGGATTTGCATAGTTTTTCCGAGTTTGCAAACATTATAAATGTCATATGCAGGATGTTGTCTTACGTATATATAACCGAGCATATTACTATTATAATTATAATATAATATAAATCAATTCTTGTTGCATTATGCAAAGAATTATATTTTATTATTCTAAGTAATCTTTTTGATATTTGTCTCTATCTTATTCTTCATCTCCATCATGTTCTTCGTCTCCATCTTTTGATTCATCGCCGTCATGTTCTTCTATATCATCGCATTCAAAATTTGTAATTCCCGAATTAATAATCTGTGTTAAAAATTTTAATGCAATGTCTTTATTTTGTTCAATTTCTTTGTGCAATTGCAAAATTAATGCATCGTTATACTCACAATATTTAATTGTAGTTTCTTGGTCTTCAAATGAAGGTATAATAATTTTTATTTTTAGAAATGCTTCTATATCAATTGCTTTCTGTGCTGTCCCTCTACCACAATTAAATACTTGTTGTTTATTATTATATAAATAATACCATAAATATTCATTAATCAATATATTATTTTTAGAATTTATCGTAAATGCTTGACTATTTAAATAATACTTTTCATTTAATATTAATACACAATTATGTAGAGACATACCTTCCCTGCTTATTTTACATGTTTTTCCTTCTCTGGTATAAATATTTGTATAAAATGAGGTATAACCTCCGCCACCTAATACAGGATATTCACCTACTTCAACCTTATTCTTAACAATTCTTTTTCCATTGAATATTGTGCATACTTCTCCAAGTGGTTTCATAATATTTGTTCTATTCATATCATGCATTCGCACTGCAATTAAGTTCAATTGTTGCAATTCAGCAATTTTATCTTCACTCGTCTTAATACATTTATAAATAAAATCTAATTGGGCAACTGCGTCTCTTTGCACAGCAATAGGCGGGATTGGGATTTTAATAAGTGCTAATGATTTTTTATTTAATGAACCATTTCCTAACATACCAGATCCTGTTTTTGTAAAATCTGTGTTTGATAAGTAATAATATAAAAACTTATTACTTAATATTGTTTCATCTTTAGATATAAGACCTGCGATTGCTTCATTGCTATATAATGGCGATCCAACAATAGCAGTTTTTCCTATGCTTAATTTGAAAGAAAACAAAACTGTTCCAATATCAAATAACTTTACGCTACTTTTTTGAACTCCTAAATCTGTAATTTTTTCTTTAGTATCATATATATATCCACCTATTAATTCTCTTACAGATACCCACAAGTTTATTCCATAATCATAATATTCTTTTATACTTCTAGAAGGAGTTCCTCCAATATTAATATTACATATTTCTCCCAATGTCATTACATTAACATCACCAGCAAAAACATCATCATCTTTTTTTATATATTCAGAATAATTCAATGAATAATTATTCTTCGCTATTTCTTCAATAGAAACCTGCCCCAACAACGTTTTAACCCCATTCTCTCGTTGATAAAATTCAACATGCGTAGTTTGATGTTCAGGGCAAAAGGTATAACTTCTAGTTGACTCCTTTGCTCCATCATGCAAGATCACGATCTCGTCCCCTTCTTTCTTTTTTTGAAAATAAAAGATGCAGGTTTTAATGCTTGTATGCGTAAAAGTCCCCGAAGGCAAATATATAATTTCGCGCAAGTTGCATGTCTTCATTAAATATTCGCGAACTGCAACCAATGCTTTGTTCTTACTAAACAATTCTTGACCTTCAGGCAATATCATGGCGCAACGCCCATTTATTTTAAGGATATATATGACTGCTTGCAGGAACAATGGCACAGCACTACTGCTTATTATAGGGATATAACTATTTCTTAATGCGGGTTTTATTTCTAAATAATCTAAACCATCTATACCAAATGGCGGATTTGTTAAAATTATATCATATTTATTCGAAATAGTGGTGCGGATACTATCGCCTTTTTCAAGACTTGAAAACATTTTGCCAGAAGCAATTAGCATGTTAGAAACTGCCAACTGATACGTGTCCGGTTCAGGTTCACGCCCACCAAGACCATACCTAATTATGAAATCCCAATTCATTGGTTCTTTTTTCTTTAACAATTTCCGCAACGCTGTAATAAGAAACCCACCGGTGCCCATAGCAGGGTCAAATATTGTTTCAATAGTTCCATTGGGCAAAATTTGCGGATCAATTAGATCTACCATAAACTCTTTAACCTCAGGCGGTGTAAAAAACTGCCCTAATACTTTGCCTGTCATAATATCTTTTATAACTTCTTCGTATGCTTCTCCTAAAATATCCTCTGAAAACGCCGTAAAATCAACTGACGCTATTTTATCAATTAGTTTTTTAAAGGTAGAACCATGCAATATATCAAACCCGCGACCAGGTGGAAATATGTTTTTGATTATAGGATGAACAGATAATACCTCTTCCCATAAACACTTTATAATGTCTGGTATATTATCCGCCTTTTCTTTTGCTAAAACAGAAAAACGTGATAACTTCAATAATCGCGAACTTTGTCTTTCAGCATCATCTCCATACTCAGAAAAATCATAAAAAGCCATATTGTCAATATTTAATGATTGTAATTGTGGTTCAAGTAAGCATAAATTAAGCATATATGCTAAATTACGCAATGCTTTGTCGCCTGTTAAATGTTCTTTATTGCGTAATACATCTAAGCAAAATTTAAATAGAGTGATTAATTTGGACATGCGATGTATTTTATCTTCTTTTATGGATGCAATAATAGGATCTGTTGTGATTATAGGATCTGTTGCAGTAATAGGAACTATAATAATAGGATCTGTTGCAATAATAGGATCTACACTAATAGGATCTGTTGCAATAATAGGATTGGATGTTTTTATCGGAATGGTATTAATTAAATTAATAATATCCATTTTTTTTAATTTATGTTTTCCTTTTATATCAATACTTGAGCACATATCTAATAACTCTGCTCTTGTTTTCTTTGTCAGATCCATTATGATTATAATATATAATAATTAAATCAATTCTAATATAAATTGGTAATATTTATATTAGAATTTATAATCCAATAGGTAAGCATTATGATAAAAAGCAAAGCGCTTTTGCTCAAATTTTAATATAAACAAAAATTAATTATATATTATTCTTATTTCATGCGCGAAAACATTAAGAGTTTTTACATGGATATTAATGATTAATTCCATTCCCAAGCAAAAAAATAAGATTAGACTATCATAGATATGTGCGCAATATTGTTCTTTAGTATAAATATTGTGTTCAGCAATAATTTTCTTAATTTGTTCGTATGAAGGCAATAATCTATTAATACCTGATTTTTTTATTTTATTAGTATATTTTATTTTTCTATCTATGTCAGTTTTTAACATGTTCATTCTTATAATATATTTATATTTAATCCAGAAAGAAATAAAAAATACTATAAAAAAAATAGTAATATTGTTAAATAAAGCAAAAAAAGATAAATATAGTAAATAAGTCAGATAATAGTTATAAGAAATATGATATATATACGATACATTGTTATATATGCGGCAATTTCTTCGTCATATTTTTTGTCCATTTATTATAATAAGGATTAGACAACCAGGAACATTATTCGGAACAATAGTGCCGTTAATTATTTCCATAACTTTGTGGAATGAGTCCATTATTATTATTATGATTATAATCATAATTAATCAATTATACTTACGATAATTGAACTATTATAATTATAATAATTCATAATTTATATATGATAATATTATTAATAGGAACATCAAACGCAGGGAAAACTACGTTTATAAAAAATTTACAAAAATATAATAAGAAAATAATTAGTTTAGATGGCGATGAAATAGTTTCTAATTTGCAATCTATGGAAATTTATAAAAAACCAAACATAAATTTTAAAGAAATGGCTGTAAATATAATTATAAAAGAAGTCCATGATATTTTTGTAGCCAATCCAAAGGCAGTTATTATTATACCCGATATTTCAACGAAATATATAAATATATTTAGCGATAAAATTATAACTACAATTCTATTATACGCGCCGTTTAATAAATTAATTTATAATAGTATAAACAGGCCATTATCGGAAGGCGGTAGGGATTTTTTAGGAATAATTCGCTGCATTGTCGATTTATACGATATAACCCGGTATAAAACCGACAATTATTTAATAAGTATAACTTATGCTGATTTAGTTGACGCTGACTTTAAAATATTTCATGGTCATATAGAACAGGGTAAAAAATTATATCCTAAATGTAAAACACCTATATTTAAATCACAAGCACATAAATATGCAAAAATGCTTAAGATGAGTATGGACAATGAAAATTTACCTATATATCTAACACCTAAAATAAAATATGATTATATAATTAAGTCATCAAAGAATTTTGATAAAATGTGCAAAGATTTACACACTCTCATTAAAAATAAATAATGATTGGGTTATAAAAAATAAATGATATTTCATTAAATAGATTAGTCAAAGTTTCTGCAAGTAAACTGAAAAAAGGTAAGCATAATAGTGCAAAAGGTAAGCATAATAATGCAAAAAAAAATAATTTTTCGGGTATAAATTTTTTTTAAACAAAATTAGATATAGATAATATATATGAACGATAATAATACTAATTTATTAGAAGAAAATAATCTTAATATAAGAGACATATATTTATCTAATATTATATATTATAACTTGGCTAATTATATGTAAATATAATAGTAACATTGTGTTATTTTATTAGTTTGATTCATAACTAAATAACATAACATAATGCCTAATACCATTAGATTATCTACAATAAAACTAAAAAACTCAAGCATATTAGGATGCAAAGTACAAAAAAAGCTAGTCAGTATCTGTCCGTAGAATACATGCAGTAATCCAGGTAAATCTTAATGAGTTAATTATTATATAATTATTACATGCTCCAATTATTATTCTTGTACTGATTTCGCTAAAATATAAAATATTAATATTTAATTGTTCTATAAGGTTTAAAATATCTAACTGTGTCGGTTTTAATATAAATAATATAGAAGAACATAAATCAAAAGATAAATTATATTTAGTAAAATAAACAAATACGCTAAATAAGTCGCTTTGATTTAGTATACTATCAGCATATATAGACAAGACTTTGAGTGCTCTGTCTATATTAGTTTTTTCACTAGAATAAATATTATATAAAATTATACTCGAAAAATCAATATATTTCGAGTATAATTCACATGACTTCCATAAAGAATGCATACATAACCATTGCATAATTTGTTGTTTTTTAAAGAATGATACTGAATTATATTCATGTAAACACGAATATATTTCAGTATTTACATGTAATGTATAATTTTTCGTGATAATTATCTGGTCTTGATATATATCTTTGTAGTTGTTCTGCAATGGTTGCCATTTAATATATATATAACATAATGTAAAAAATCAATTATATTTGTCAGCATAAATATAACTACATAAAAGACTATCATATACTATGTAGTTATCTTTCCAACAAATACGCTGTGCATCCCAATCACCGAATATATCATAATTTTGTAATCCAAACTTATATAAAAGGGCATACATATATTAATTATAATATATATATATTAATTATAATATATAATGGAACAAATTTTTACAAACGTGTATGAAAACAATAGTTGGGGTAATAATAATAATACTGAATACAAAGGTAGCAGTGGTTGCGGAAGTGCTATAGATTTCAATAAAGACAATTATGTTCCTTTTTTGAAAAAATTTATAACTGATAATAATATTAAAAATGTTGCTGATTTAGGTTGTGGAGATTTTAGATGTGGAAAATTAATATACGATGATTTAGATATTTTATATACTGGTTACGACGCATATAAAAAAATAATAGATTATAACTCAAAACACCATTCATTACCTAAATATTCTTTTACACATTTAGATTTTTGTAACTACAAAGAAAATATTTTAGACGGAGAACTATGTATTTTGAAAGATGTTATACAACATTGGTCTTTAAATAATATTTATACATTTTTAGATTATTTAATTGAATATAAAAAATTCAAATATATATTAATATGTAATTGTTGTTATCAGACACAAGACAATATAGATATTAAAAATGGAGATTGGAGATCATTAAGTTGCGAACATCTTCCATTAAAAAAATATAATCCAGCAAAATTATACAATTATCATTCTAAAGAAGTATCTGTTATAGAAATAAAAGACAGAGCAGTAAAAACATTTTATCCCGGCTATGTTCTTAATATTTAAATTATCAGTCAAAGTATTTTATAAATTTGCTTAGGATATTGCTATTTTTATATATCATATCTCCAATTAATATATCTTTATATTGAGGATGATTTGCAAAATGCTCGGGTCTTTCCCAATCTTCCTTTGGACAATTCCTGCAATTTTCATGCAAATTATTAATTAAATCAACTAAACTTAATCCATATTGGCTAATATTCATAATCAGAACTATTACTATCATCATCAATATGATAACTATTATAATGATAAGACCCCCACTTGATTTGAAAAACCCTTGCTATCCCGATAAAATCACTAATATCCCTGTCATGATAATATTCCCCCTCATATGGGTAGTATATATTTACGGGTTTCCCTATTTTACTTGGTTTTCCGGGTCGGCATCCAACATTATAATAGCAAAAGACGCATAATGGCCCGCTTTTTTCTTCTTCAAACAGTTGCACTGACTTATCATCGCAAAACTTTTTAATTTGGTCGTTAGTCAAATCCATGTTGGATTCATAAGTTATATTATGGCGATTATAACCTTCAATGGAATGTTCTTTTTCAACAATTTTAAGTATACGCGGTATTATAATAGGTTCAGATACATCGGTTATACCGTCCTCAACTAATACCTTTTGAGGATATAAACAATCATCGCATTCTATCGGCTTTTCTAAATCTTTTTTTATTTTGATAACTTTAAGTATACGTTTTTTAATTGGGCTAATAATAGGTTCAGATACATCGGTTATACCGTCCTCAACTAATACCTTTTGAGGATATAAACAATCATCGCATTCTATCGGCTTTTCTAAATCTAAATCTAAATCTAAATCTTCCTTTGGTTCATATTTATTAATAAATTTTCTATAAATTTCTGCATCATAATAATGCTCACATATTAATTTTAATGCGGATAAGGGTTTTATTAATTTAATATCAAATATATACTTAACGCCTTCCAGTAAATTGACTATAACTATTTTGCATATATTCAACCGCGAATATTTAAGCATCGCCGCATATAAAAATGTTTGCATTTTCCATTTATTTAATGCTGGTTTACTTGCTTTTATTTCGTATAATGTCCCTGATTCTTTATTATAAATATCAATGAATCCCTCAATATGAGGTATTCCAATTGCCTCTGCAATTTCGGTTGAAAAACTAATTTCTTTTTCAAAAGAAATTGCGGAGGCACTAAGCCCTTCTCCATCTACCATTATATTTATATTATCTTTTAATTGTTTTACATTTATTCCTATAGGATAATGCCCTATCATAAATACAAGATTATGGTTATAATCAGAGTCATGTATATGACAATATAATAAATTACATTCGAATAACTCTTCATTAGTTAAATTATTAAAATCCATATATTGCAATTTTTGCACAATTGGCTTAAAACTTTCACTTATTATAATAGACTCACGAGAGGTTCGTATTGTGTCATATGCAAGTCGTCCGTCCTTTAACTCAAAATATTTATTAAGTTCAAAATATTTTTTTAGATTATAAATATTCATTGTTTTTGTATCTCGAGCCATTTCAATTATGAATGTATTATTAACGAAAATATAGTCTGTATCGCGTAATTTGCATAAAAGTCTCTGTCCATAAGGAAATTGCATTTGCAATGCTAATTCTGCCATACGTCCTATTAACATTGCATATTTATCATCAAATTCCTGAGGTATAACTTTTCCGCATGAAATTACATTATAATCATATTCACAAATTTCTGATAGGGTTTCTTCAGAAATTTCAATATCTGCTACTATTTTTGTAACATTAAGTATTCTATCTTTTGTTTTAAATTGCACCGGCGAGGGTGCAATAGGTAAAGATAATCTATGAATTTTAGCATATGGTTTACATTCATCAATAATGAACCGACTTGGGCTGTTATGACAAACTCCTATGTATAATTTTGTAATGCAACGTGTCAATGCTACATATAACAATGATTCATCCACTATAATAGTCTCTTTATTTACATTTTGCAACTTTGGCAGGCTTCCGTCAGTTATCCCAACTAATATAACATATTTATGTCCTTTTCCTTTATCACTATGTATACTAAGCATTTTTATTTTGCCTATTCCGGCAATCCAGTCAAAACTATTATTACATTCTTCAGAAGAAGTCTGTGCATGACATATATCTCCATAACTTTCTTTGATAAGAGTTGTTAATTTTGGAAATAAACAAATATTACGTAGAGATGGCATTAAAACTGCTATATCATCCGGATTGACTCCTTTATGTAATATTGACTCAATTATTTTAAATATCTGTTCTGCTACTATTCCTGAATCTGCATTACTACTTAATTTTCTATGACCGAAAAGTATAGGTTTAAAACCCTGTTTTTCATGAGGTGATATCATTGATACCATTTCATATTTATCGAATATAGGCTTCATTACTACATTAACAAATTGCAATACTGCCTTTGGACACCTATAACAAATATTAAGATTATAACATATATGTTCAGGAATTCCAGATTTAAACAAATTCATTGAATGAATTCCGCCTTTATAATATAAAGACTGCATAAAATCCCCCGCTGCTATTATTCGCAATTTTTTATGTCTCAAATGTAATTGCACTATAATTTCCATTTGTTCTTGGCTGAAATCTTGGACTTCATCTATAATCAACAAATCAATTTTTTTCCCTGTGCTCGAATAGCATTTAGGGTTTAATTCTTTGCACAGTTTGCGTTTTTGTCCAAACTCTGTATTTATAAAAGGCACTTTATTAAACAATAACGTGCTATGTATCCATGCATCATAAGTAGAAATAAATATATTTCCGCTGTTATATTTATTGCCACTTTTCTTAAAATGACATGAATATCTTGCTTCGCATCTGTCTTTTATTTCAATGGTTATACTCGCAACAAGTGTTATAAATAAAATATTGCATTCTGTATTTTCGCCACATATTTTAATTAATGTGTCTGTTTTATGAGAACCTGCACAACCATTAATTAATATATATTTTTCCTTTGATAAAATTATATTTTTTTGTGCTTCTGATATGAAAGCCATATTATATTCTAATTATGTTATATTATAATCAATTACAACATAATTTCAGAGTATGCTTTAATTAACTTTTTATTTACATAAGTTCCGGCACTTCCACCACTTCCACCACTTCCACCACTTCCACCACTTCCACCACTTTGTTCATTTATGCAGGCAATGAGTATAAGACATGCATTGAACGCTTTTATAATTTTAGCAAGTGGGCACTTAAAATAATCTTTTTTATTTATAAAGCAATGAACGTAAACACTCTTCAAGTTGCATTGCATTGCATTGCAACGGACATTTCAATTCAGTATAATGCACTACCTTTTTATTATGAATTACGTGGGTATTATGAACTTTCAATCTCTTGTTTAAATTATTTGTTTTATCAATGTGATAATTCTATTGATATCTATTTCTTCTGTTATATAGCCCCTTCTGGGAACTTTTCTGGTTATAAATCGTTTAATAATATATTGTTATATTTTTCAAGTTCATTTATTTTTCCCAAAAGTTTGGATATTTCATCAACTGTCAAAAATGCATTTTTAATGCGAAGTTTTGGAAGAATTATTCTTATAATACATTTGTTAAACTTTTTCGCTTGTTTTAATTTTAACTTAATTAATAGAGTATATATCCCGCTTTCTTTGATATAGAGCCTAGTTGCTGATACATATTAAAGGCCTCTCATTTTCTGAATTATGAATTATGAATTATGAATTAGTAATACTTTATAATACTAACTTATGAAAGACATTAATTGAAAATTAATAATACTAATTTATTTATAATATAATGTCTTGTAAATTTTATAATTGCAATGAACCAGTTATGCCAAGATGTAAATTTTGCAGTTTACATAGAATTAAAAAAAAATTATGCAACGAGCCTGATTGCACAAAAACTATTCAAGGAAAATCAGATAAATGTGTTGCACATGGAGGAGGTAATAGGTGTTTTATAGAGGGATGCACAAAATCCGCACGTGCTAAATTTAATACATGTAAGGCACATGGCGGAGGTATTAGATGTTCATATCCTGATTGCGGAATAAGTGCTCGAGATAAATCAGATAGGTGCAAGGTGCAAGGCTCATGGAGGAGATATAAGATGTTCATATCCTGGTTGTATAAAAAGTGCGCGAGATAAATCAGATAGGTGCAATGCACATGGAGGAGGAAAAAGATGTATTGAAAAAGGATGCACAAAAAGCGCTATAAATAAAACTAATAAATGCGTTAGTCATGGAGGAGGTAATAGGTGTCCAAATTGCATTGATTGGATAGATTCACGGGGTGGCCTTTTAAAATATGATAATTATTGCGCAACATATATAAATATTTTTCCCTCAGATCCACGATCAAAGAAAATAAATATAAAGTCAAAAGAAATAAGAGTAAGAAATGCAATAATAGAAAAAAGTGAAATAAATGATATATTTAAAGGGTTTATACACGACCGTTCATTATGGACAGGAAATTGCGATTGCACTCATAGACATTATATAAATCATCGCAAACTAATAGGGAACACTATTTTAGCAATAGAAACTGATGAAAATGCACATAAGAATTATGATAAAAAAGATGAAAAGTTAAGATATGATGATTTACATTATACTTTGAGAATAGCGGTAAATGGATATTTATTCGTTTTAACCCTGATATTACAGAGATATATAAAACAGAATTAGAAGATAGACTGCCTGTATTATTAAATATTATAGAAGAACAAGCCCAAAGAATAATAAATGAAGAAAATACAGAACTTTTATAAATTATATATTTATACTATTAATTGTGATATGTAAATATATAAAAATATATGTTGATTGTTCATTGCCTACTTTGTATTCTACCCTATTTGAACCAATTTATTCAAATAATTTTTATCCAAATATTATAATATCAGTGTTGTAAATATATAACATTTGCTTAATAAGCGCAAAGGGAATAGTTAGAATTAATACATGAACCCCGTGCTTAATTTTTTATATAACATTTCTCGAATTGTTATATAAAAAATACTCATACTGGGAGTCGAACCCAGACAAATTGCTTATAAGACAATTATGCTAACCGCTACATCATACGAGCAATTATTATTATCTAATTCTTTCTAAATGGAATAATTAATTATTAAGCATTTGATATTTTTTATTAAATAACCGCACTATTATTTCAGGATCATCATATAATTTATCTAATGCATACATAATGCGAATAATTCGCGATTACTATTATAATATGAAAAATAGCATGACTAACTAGGCCTAGGTCTAGGTCTAGGCATAAGTTTATATATTTAGGGAACTTCCAGACACAAAATGCCAGTAAATATAACATATATGTATGTAATATTATACCTATATTTCCATTATATAACCCCGGTATAAATACAAAACTGGTAATACATGCATTTATACCTATGCTTGTATTAGTATAAAATATTGTTTTATTGATTATAAAGTTACATGCTGATATAATAGACATTATAATCATAATCGTAATATAAAATATATTATCATCTAACAAATAGCATGCAGTAATACTATTTACATATATTATGCATAATGTAGCCATGTTATCTAAATATAGAGATAATGCATCAAGGCGAATATGATATATAACAGATGCAGTATAACAAATTAGATATAAAAATAATATTACTGTAGGTTGGTTTGTTCCATAATTATGACATATTTGATACACAGTTAACAGGCCGCCAAATACATGAGACCATATATTAAGTGTTTCGGGATGATATGAATATAATGACTTTATCCCTAATTGATATTTTATCGGTTGTATGTTCATATATTATTTACATATTATTATTATTAATATAATGCAATAGTTAGACTTATAACATGGTCTCTCGCGCTTAAATTATTTACAACTATGTAATTTTTTATATAACAAATCATGCTATGTTATATAAAAAATACTCATATCGGGAGTCGAACCCGAACAAATTGCTTATAAGACAATTATGCTAACCGCTACATCATACGAGCAATTATTATTGTCTATTTCTTTCTAAATGGAATTATAATTATTAATTAAATAATTACTATATATATCTATTTTTGGCATATATAATGCGAATATAAACTTTATTTCATAATTTGATTATATTTTTATTTAATAAAATATAATGGATATAATAATTTTAAAACACTAAACTGATCATGAGTTGGTCCAAGGCTCCTTATCCAAACTATGATTGGCCCAAGGCTCCTAATCCAACCTATGATTGGCCACTCATGGACCAACCCCGCAGTATTTCTGCCCGACGTAGATATCTTGGGATTGTATACTTCGCATACAAGACAGACTGCCTCGAACTAGACGAGATCTAAAAAGGACATTATATCTCAAAGGCAGAAAAATTAGAACGTGTCGTTGCTTCTCTTACCTATGCTCAACGTATTTCGGGAGAACAAGCGGGCGATTGGTCAAACACAACAAACCTACGTTTTCGGTTAGCCCGAGCACAAAAATTAAGAGACAACCTCGCCAAAAATTCAGAGCGAATTAAGCGTCTGTCCAGTGCCATCAAAAGCATACGTGGACACGAAGCAGCGTCGCGCCCATCAATCCGCGAGGTGTTTGATAGATATCATGGTCATCAAGGACATCATGGACATCAAGGACATCAAGGACGGCATGAGAGTGCCTCAGTAGAGTTGGACGAAATTATAAATTCGTCTATTACAGTAATGTTTTACACGCATCGGTCTGCAATTTCGCAGACAAGTTCTGTTTTATGCCTTCCTGCATTGCAAGCAGAACTTTCACTAAGGCTCAGGTTTGGATTACACGAAGACTTAGAAACCCTTCGTGCAGTCATTTATTTCGCACGAATAATTCCTCTGGTTCCTGAGGAATGTCGCACTTACGTCCAAGAAGGCGCGGAACAGTTATTCCTGAAGTTCAAACGCTCAATAAAGACAACAGTCAGGCAGAAGTGGATGCTTGATATGTTGGCGGATAAGGGACTTCCGTCAACGGTTATAGCAATGATTTTCCTGTTTTAGAAATATCATGGTCATTACATTTTTAATATATATATAATGTAGTTCTTTGGGTAATTATACTATATTATAATAATTCTTAAATTAATTTTATAACCGCTTTTCTTTGCATTGCAATGCAATATTTATTATGTATTACTTAATAAATATTCCTTCTCGCAATAAAATTTAATGTGTTTTATATCTAAAATAAGAAAAAAGGGAAATCTCAATTGAAACTATTTATTATAATTATATAAGTATAATGGAAAAATCTGCCGAAGTTAAATTTGATAATGTTGAAGAAAAAATGTCTTTATATAAATTACTTAAAAAGTATCCTATTAAGTTTGGATTGAACTTTTCAAATCATAGGTGGAATAAAGAAGGAACAACTCTGCCCAGTATTGTTGCAAACTTATCGAGGATAGAAATAAAAAATTATGGGGGAGAGGGAGGAATAAATACCAAATGTCAAAAATAAAAAAACCTTGAGGTATACAAAGAGCAAGATTATATTGCAAGCATATATTTCATGACAAGAACTCTCTTTATACTTTTATAATGCAAATGTCATTTATTTACGTTTCTTTGCTTCTAACGAGCGATTTTTTGATTTATATTCGTTTAACTTTCTATTGGTTTTATTTGCGGGATTATAATTGATTATTGTAAGTTTTGTATTATATTGTTATTATATTAAACAAATTATCTTGGTGGATAATGTTTCTTTCTAAATATATTGAAGAAATATTTATAGATTATTCATATCTTATTGATATAGATCGTAGTATGACCAAAGAAGAGTTATCAGAAGAAGATTGATATAAAATATCAACATATAAAAGATAATCTATTGAGTATATCCGATGAAGCGTTATCGGAAGAAATTAAAAAGATTGATATAAAACTCCAATTTTTATGCTTGATAACAGATAATAGTATTATTAAACGCTTATTTATATTACTTATAAAACTGTGCAGTATTTAACTACTATACCTAATAACCATTGGCCATATGAGCGTCATGATTATAAAACGGACTATCATTGGTATAAAAGCACTAAAAATTAGAGATAGAAGATTGATATTTCCGTATATATTAACACAGATAACATGCCCGAGTTTTATATTAAAAAGTATAAAATTTCTTAGAAAAAAATATACACTTAACCAAATAATTAATTGGGGTTATAATGATAACCTAACGCAACTAATGACTGAGTCATTTGAACTTATTAGTATAACGGAATCGCCACGATTTCAATTTATTCAAGCGTGTATTCTGCTTGAATAAATCGAGATTATAAGTTTTTGTTATTGATAATATTATTACTAAAACTTAGACTTTGGGTTGTAATAAAAATACATTTGCATTAATACGCAAATGACTGAGACTCCGCCTTTTTCCTTTCATAAATTAAAATTGTTATGTTATAATATAATGATAGATATCTATATTATTATAATATTATTTATATCAATACTATATTATTCTATTGCTAAAGAAAGATCAGAATTAGGATGTTATCGTATATCAATAGGCCGACAGTGCAATGATGATGAAAGCGTTTATGTTAAAAATACTAAAATGGAAAAAAACGATAACTGTCAAGATTTATTAGATAGATTAGGAAGTATACTTAGTTATCACGAAAAAGGCGGAGTTTGGCGCCGTTGTTTGGTTATAGCTACATTGGCAACGATTGTAATTTACTTAGTTTATAGTATAAATTTAAAATTTGATAATGTTTATTATTATTTGATATTATTGCTATTAATCTTTACATTACTCTATTTTTATCATAACTATATTAATTATCATCATTTTAGAAGATTGAAAAATAATGGTATTGAAATACTTAACGAAATAAAGAAAAAATGTTATAAATAGGCCGCAATGCAAAGAACAATATATCTTATGTTTTATGATTTATGTTTTATCTTTTTTTTTGCTTCTAGTAATTCTAAACGCAACAACGCGCATTCTGTTCTACATTCAGTTAATTTTCTTTTGGTTTTATTTGCGCGGATTAAATCCGAGTTTATAGCGACAATTGCTTTTCGCACCGGGCCGTGAATGCCAAAAAGGACAAAATATTCATATATAATAGGAAACACTTGCGGTATAAGAAGATTGGACACTATACAACTATAGAAACTTTGCAGTGAATCTATCAAATTATTACACAATGGAACCCTATATAATTCGTTAGATTGCTCAAGGGATAGCATATTAACCATTATTTTAGAATATTGATTGATTAATGGAGTTCCAGAAAATGGAATATAATAAGTATTACAACAATTATCAATCATAAATACATACATACTTGAAATAGTATCAGGCATGCCTTTCAGTATATATGTTATATAAATAATAGGATATGTATTTATACTTTCCATAAATTTCAGGATTCTATCTATTTCTATATATAATTTAGCCATTGGTATTGTAGATCTCATAGATAATGATAATTGCGAGTAATCTAATGGAATCATTTCCCCGTTCCATCCATTAACCTTAACAATATCTTTATCAAATACCATATTTATTTTTTTGTATTCATGAGCAGAATAATAAGGAACTGTTGTATGTGTGGTATTAATTATTTTTTTATATTTATTCTTCGGGGCATACTTCATAACAATAGGCCTCTTTATTATTATAATTTTCTTCTTTTGTTTAGATTTATGTTGGGATGTTTTCATAGGCGCAATAGGCGCATTTGCAAGAGCAATAGGAAACATACCACCAAGAATATCTTCAGGAATAAACCTCTTTGCTTCAGGCGCATTTTTTATAGCAATTTGGCATAATGCGCGAGTTCGCAGAGGTAATGGAACAAATTGCAATGCCATACCCGAATTGCAACATGCGGTTATGCATAACTCTTGTGATAAATAAGAAGGGTTAACGTAATATAACGCCATTCCGTTATGCTTGCAACAAGCATGATATAATAGCATAAGCCCGCGTTCATATTGTGTCTTATCTTCTTCTTCATCGGATCCGGCATTAAATTTAAGCCCAATAGCACATAATTCATCGCGTAAATAAATATCAGGTGGATTTCCATCTGAATCTTCTTTATATATATTTTTGCTAATGTTTCTTAATCTATCTATTTTGTTAGATATTAGTAATAAATATAATTCGTCACAGTAATACTTTGGCGGAACAGCCCGAATATTACTAGAGCATAATTCTACTGCCAACATTGATAATTCTTTATTTCGAAATTTTTCTGGAACCAGCCAAAATTGAAGTCCTTCTGTTTTTTTAACAATCATATTAAAAAATTCTTGGGTTTTAAACTTCTCGGGTATAAATCTCATTTCAGTATGATCTTTTATAAAAGAGTCCACGCATAATTCAAGCGTCTTCTGTTCTTCGGTATAACGGATTAGAGACATAATATTAACTTATATTTTTATAATTAAAAAATCAATTACCTTTTCCTGACGACATTCACGGAGACCACGAGTATTATAAGTGTAAGTTGCCGACGCTGCGACGATGTGTTGACGAGCTGTCAGATCTGATCGAGCAGATCGCGTGCCCCACAGCTCGTTATAGACCAGGCGTGGGATCTCGCGGTAGATCTGCAGCCCAAGTAAAAAAATCGCATTGTTAATCATGCACAGATTATCTGCCACATTCTCGCAGAGCATGCAACATATTTTGGGCTTCACGACATTGCGGCGTTCTACCGAGAACAGTCTCATCGTTGCGACGCTCATAAAGAAGCGGGCTAAATCTGGGAGTGCGCGCTAGGCGCTGTGGTGTTTTGGTCTTGTTCCATTTTCCTTTTATGAGTTGACTGCATTTCGATTTGATCAATGACGGGTTTTATTTTTTTCCCGCGTTTCCTATCACCAAGACTATTTTATCAAAGTGCCTTGCGCGCATAAATAAAGGTTTTTCCAGTGTTTTCCTTTTCCCTAAATAAACACTTTGGTTTTTTATTGCATTTATGGAAAATGGAAAATGGAAAAATGTTCCAAGTTGCATATGCGAGATTTATAGGGACAGCATTTCCTATTTGTTTATATTGAGAAGCCATGCTTAATGTAAAGGTATAACTATCCAGAAATGTCTGAACCTTAGCAGACTCGCGCACTGACAATGGGCGCACAAATAGCGGATGACATCTTTCTGTTTGGGTATAATTGCAAAGAGATGGTTTTTCCATAGATAAACTATACAAAATTCCGCATTTTCCGCCACTCAGAAAAAAAACAAAGAAAGGCTTTATATAATGAGATTGATATATATCAGTTATCTTTATTAGATTTAATTTTGCATGATGATAAAGACAATATAATATTATTTGTTAAAGATTTAATAAAATCGATTACTATCTTTAACAAATAATAAGATCCGCGATTTCACGAGGACTTAGATTTTGTTCGCGGGTTTCATTTCGGGTATACCTAATAACCTTTTCAGCATCCTTAACAATAATAACCTTTTCGCTTTCAACCTGGACATAAGTAATAACAGTTCCAAGGCGAACACCGACATCAACTGTTTCGTAAAAATTAATGCCTTTTTCCGTGTGAACAAGTTCAACAGCCTCCGCAGAAGAACATTTGTCTTTGATTAGTCTTTTCGGGGATAAATGATACTGTGCAAACATCATGCGCGCGTTTTTCAGGGTAAACTTAACACGATCTGTAATATTAGCGCGAAGAGCATTCATATCCTGAACCTGAAATATCCTGCAATCAAAATGCGGGACATATTGGTCAAGCGGATGGAATTTTTCAAACTCTTTATAAAACGTAACAGAAACAAACCCGGCGAGCAGTGTTCCCATTTTTTGAATTCGGCCACTAATAACCAAATCACATAGTTTGCCATTTCTTCCAATCTTTGGCAGAATGCATAGTGTTATCTCATCAGAACCCACATATGCTACTGAAAAATTATAATATTCAAGCGCCGCAAGCGCAGTTTGTTTCATTGCTTCAGTAAACCCAGGCGAAAAAGGCTTTTCGAAATTCTTTGTAAACTTGGAAAATTTGTGTCCGTCGAGTCTAAAAACCGTAATTAGTCTGGGGTCGAGGTATTGTTCATATTTTTCTTCAAGAGTTTCGAAAATGACAATAGCACTTGCACTTGCACTTGCACTTGCACTTGCACTTGCACTTGCACTTGCACTTGCACTAACTCCAGAAACAGCACTAACTCCAATATCAGAAGCTTCTTCAGCCTGTATTTTATCTTCTGTGCACCCTGAAAACATTGTGTTGCTTTTTTTGCTAATTATTATATAGATAATTATAATCGATAAATGTTAATAAAATCAATTATGATCATAATCATATTCATAATTGATTTTATTAACATTTATCGATTATAATTACAATCATAATGTAATTAGCAATATAATTATAATGCAATTAGCATTGCACATAAAAGACATTTTTAATATAGATACCAGAAGCCCATATATAAAAAGAAAATATCTTCTAATATCTATGATTAAAGAAGAAATAAAACATGTATCAGATGAGGAATTACATCACGAGTTATGTATAATATTACATACTATAACAAATTATACAATGGCCAATACCATTTATTATATCTTGCTTGAAAATAATTACTTACGATGTATATCTCATCTATTTAGTATTAACATAAGTTCATGGGATTATAGATATAAATCGAATGTTAAGTATACAACAGGTCATAACTGGATTAAAGTAATGAAGATAAGAGCAATATATCGCAAATGTGAAATTCGCCCGATTTTATATATTTCTGATTATACAACATGTATCTCATATATTAAGTTGTTAATGAAAAATGGACATAAATTAAATGCTATAAAAAAATATGTTAACTGTTATGACAGTTGCAAGAATCCGATAGCAGAAGAAGCACTTGATGACTATCCTTTTATAAAATCAAAGAGATTTGCTTGGTTGCTTGGTTGCTTGGTTGCTTAGTTGCTTGATTGCTTAGTTGCTTGGTTGCTTGGTTGCTTGGTTGCTTATTTTGAAACATTACAAGAGAACATTTTTCAGCCAGTGTTTCATTTTTTAGAGATAGTGAATTAAACCCTGACAATTATTTGCACGGATAAATATCACTTTGTTGCTATATTTTTTAATTATAGCAATTAATAACATATTACCAATATGCATGATTTTAGCAGTTAGTTATATTGCGATCCTTCGCTAACTCAATAAACAACAATGCTTATATAAGAATGAAAATTCCGGATTCTACAATTTCATCAACACAATTAATATGATACGTTAATAAACACCGAAAAAACATTAATTGGTCAGTTATTATACATTGCAATGCAATGCAATTTTGTGAGCATATTTAGTTTCCAAAGAATAATTGTTGCTTATATTATGTATTGCAAAATTTTCATTGATATAAAGGCGTCTATTTCAACCCGATTTATTATTTTATCGAAAAGCAATTTGCTTTCTATTCTAAAGGAATTATTTTTTATACTTCCTTCTAACAAAAGACAGGAAGTGGCGCGCAAACGTGAAATAGCTATATCATAGTATACATTACACGTTTTGCATTTTTTATTTTTAGATAACTTTAAAATTGTCTGTTCTATAAATAAGATAGGATATAGGCAATAAAATTGCGGTGTTTTTTCTAATTTTAGGGCGACATACCACTTAATCATTTGACTTATATCAGCCATATTATTAAAATGACTGGACAATGTAATTTTTAATGGTTTTTTTATATTATAAAAAACTTGATTAATGCACCCTATTATAACATATTCAAACATTGCAGAATTAATACTATTTGTAATTTTAAATTCACTTAAATCTTTATACAAAAAAGTGTAAATATGATCACTGTTATGTTTGCGCACATGATTGATAACATATGATAACCTTTCTTGATCTGCATTATTAAATTTTATTGATGAAATAGCATTTTCTATATTTTTATATTGTTTTTTATAACGCGAATAATTTGAGTCAGAGAAATATGACCTTGGAAGTATACCCCTAAGACTAAATAATTCTCGGGTTGCTTTTATATTTAGTATAATTTTACTCAATGTAAGAAGTGCTTGATTATCAACCAATCTATATTTATCCTGTTTTTCTATAACTAGTATATTTAAATATGCTTTATGTAGTGCTTTATTATGATTAATTTCCATAGAAAACGCCATTGTTTTTATTGCCGATTAATTGTTTGGCAATAATTATATAAACTATATTCAAATCAATTATGAATAACTATCAAAGCCACTACTTTTCGGGTTATATATCTTCTACTAATTATGATAAATGCCTGTAATTGATAAAGACATAGCAATACTAATTATCCCATTTAGAAAGAATTAGATAATAATAATTGCTCGTATGATGTAGCGGTTAGCATAATTGTCTTATAAGCAATTTGTTCGGGTTCGACTCCCGATATGAGTATTATTTTATAATAATTAGTCATTAATTATTATAAAACAAAACTTGCATCCCAAAGTAAATAGAGACATTATTTACATACATCCTAAATAAGAGGCGCATTCACGAACATAAAAATTATATTTCATTAAACGCTCGATTGTTTCTATATTTGCTTCATTAAATATAGGAACAATAAATTCTTTAGCAGTTCCATACTTTTGCAATAATTCTATTATTACATAATACGGCAATGGTTTCCAACCACTAGACCTCTTTAATATGACAATAAATTTCAATATATTTTTCTTTTTTCCGTATCCAAATGCCCAATTATGATGATAATTTATTTCTGGAATAATTTCTGCCAATGTTTTCCATAAAGAATTTGCCCATAAAAAATTAATTAATGTTGCCTTTTGGGTTGCATTCCAATTTTTGATCACTTCGAAATATGATTTTTCAGTGCTTATTTCTTCATCATATTTTTTATTGAGTGTAGGCGGATTTTGGTATAACCCACTAGAATACCCGTTTTCCATAGTATTAATTTCTTGTATAACATATATGTATAAATCCATACTACTTTTCTTAATATATTATTATTAATTTTTCACTTTGCACTTTGCATTTTGCATAATATTAAATTTTTTGCAATATTCGATGAGGATAGCATTGAGTCAATAAAACTTCCAATTCTATATATCCTCTTTCAAGTATCATCCTATCTACATGAACATTAATATGATTCATATTAGTATCATCGATTATGATGATTCCTCCTTTGCGTATAAGAATATCCGCATTATTTATATCATGTGATATGCAATATTCTGAATGTCCGCCATCTACATGAATAAGATCATAAGTATTTACGTTATCTTGGGTTGTCCATCTCGGCATTGTCAAAGCAGAGTCGCCTTCTATATATTCAAAGGCGACATGAGGAAATTTGTCTTTTAAATATGTTATACACGGTTTAGTATAACTGTGATGCCCTATATCAAAAATCGTAAAGTCAATAGGTGTTTTGTCGCGCCCCATCAGAAAAAGCATTGCCGAATGACCAGCATTAAATCCTATTTCGCATATTTTTGTATTTGCTTGCATACCACACCAAAATAGATTTAATTGTTTTGTATATAAAGCATGGTATAACTGCAAAGTTTGATGAACATAAAACGAATTTCCTTCAAGGGAAACATTCAAATCAACGATAATTTTCTCTATATCTTTCAACATCGTTTGTTTAATTTCATCACATGCATGATATTTTTGTTGAACTCCGGTAATTGCGAACACAGGCATTATCGATTCCTTCTAATACATAAAAAGTGTTTACTTTGCTGTATAACCCAAGACAATTTTGGGTTTTGGCGTGTTTTGAGTTATAATCCTATTTAAACACCTTGTTTTAGGGACAATGTCTGACATAATGTATTATTTTATTTTAGTTTAATAATATATTGCAATGGACATATTTATAACAGTCGTCAACTCAATAAATAAAAACAACGTAGCAGAAATGAAACTGCCAGATTCTATAAAAATATCAAAACTTCTTTATATCCATCCCGCAAATATCCAAACTTCATTATTTACCAAAAATATCAAATATATATGATGAAATAAATAATTATTTAAGCAATAATGGCGCAAATTGGAACCCGCAATTAATTATTTATACCTATTTATGTAATTTGCTTAAGTCGTGCGCTACTTTAATAAACCGCGCAGGAATTAATTACATAAATTTATGCCAGAGCAATACTCATAAATTTCTATGTCTTGCAAAGTTATTGTAGTGGGATAATATATCATATAACTTATTACATAAATTATTACAAAATACTCAATCTGAGTTTACCACGTCTCTACTAAATATTATATCACCCGATATAAGCCTTATCAGAGGTATACTAGAACAACTGCCATGTTCTGATATGTTGGTTGACAAATTACTACATGTATTGCGTTATAATGTATTATGTAATTGAAATTACATTATGTAATATAGCCCGATAATGCAAACATTCATAAATATATTTAATCGCGTTTTGCATTCAGGACATTCTTTTTACGATATATCAAAAGAAGAAGGTAATAAAGAAACCGATGATGATGAAATATTGGAATGGATAACAGGAAATATACAAGTGGCATCATTATCATTTCAACAATTACATATTATACTTCAATATTTTTATAAATGTTCTTTATGGGAATCTTGCAAATATGTCTGCATAACATCTGGCTACGTTCATAATTGGATGTGGTTTTACAATTATTCCTTATCAGAAGACCAAAATAAAGAAAAGGTATTAAAATTAATAAAAATTTTACGCCAATCGCCTAAATATCGCGGGATTGATTATTATGGTTTAATAAGAATATCAAAATTATTGCATGATGAGGCAATATATGATGAGGCAGATTTACCAACTCTCGAGAGGTTAGAATGTTCAAAGTCAGCAATTCTTAATAATTATCTAATCGGCGAACGCTTTCTGAAATCATTGCGCGGTATATGGATAAATGCATGCCTCTTTATCCGCGAAGGATACTAATATTGTTGTTAAGAGCGATAGGTATGTAGTCTTCTTTGCTTCATGGTGCACAAATGTAGTAATAATTAATGAATTTATTTTTATGAAATGCTTTAATAAAAATATATAAGATGTATTGCCATTGTCCGCGAATAAACGGCAATCTTTAACATAATCGCTGTTAAAGTTTCCATGAAAAATAATGATGTTTCCAGTCATTAGATTTAATATTATTTATTACGCAATGGAGTGCGCGTTATATAAATTAGACGAAAAAGATATAACCCTATTCTAAAAATCCTATTATTTTGCGGATATAATTATAACATTAATATTATATGTCTCTTCGCCATGAATTATCATTCATTGATTTAATTATGTTAGGGTTAGGAAACGTAATTGGCGCCGGAATTTTTGTTATTACGAGCAAACTTATATTTTATGGCGGGAAAAAAGCATTGCTATCTATATTATTAATATCATTATTATCTCTCGTTATGGGATACATATATTTACAATTACATAATAAGTATGCCTCTGAGATTGTAGAATACGAAGCAATACGCGATAACCTTGGAATTATTTCAGGCAAAGTCTCATTATTCCTAATATATTTTTTTGCAGTGGCATCATGTGTTGTTATATCTGTCGCACTAACAAAATATATAACGCATAGCGGGTATTATTCTATAAGCAAGAATTATGATAAAATAATTACTATCGGGTTAATTGCCCTTATG
>Ga0208088_1000022_pt1 | contig 29295 bp, 25 predicted proteins | sample LakMenEpi02Apr12_FD_150661 | JGI IMG/M metagenome (GOLD analysis project Ga0208088, IMG submission 150661) | Freshwater microbial communities from Lake Mendota, WI - 02APR2012 deep hole epilimnion (SPAdes) | ecosystem: Environmental > Aquatic > Freshwater > Lake > Epilimnion/Euphotic zone ...
TAAATATATATATATATATATATATATTTATGAATTATAAACAAAAATATCTTAAATATAAGCAAAAATATAATTATTTAAAAAATATAAATCAATTTGGTGGTTTAAAACAAAATACTATTCATATTTATAATGGTGGTTCATTTTCTCCAGTCACACTTGCTCATCAACAAATTTGTATAGATACTATTGAATTTATAATGTCTCATTTTAAAGATACTGTAATAGATACAATAATATTACATTTGGTTCCGACATCTGATTTTTATGAAAAACAATCTGTAAAAAGCGAATGTATATCATTTGAAGATCGTAAAGAAATGGTAGAAATAATGGCCGAAAATGTAAGAGAAAATATTGAATTAATAACCAAACCTAAACCATATGAACTTAAAGTTATAGTTAATGATATTGAACAAAGAATTGCATATACCGATAAATTAGATGGTTCTGGAAAAAATGGATATATAGGAACATATAGATATCTTAATAAGTTTGCTGAAGAATATGATTGTATACCTGAAAATATATATTTATTATTTGGATTAGATAATGCAAATTCTTTAGTTACCTCTATAGCAAATTCAACCGGGTCATTTAAAAGATGGAAAAATTCATTGCATTTAGTTTCAAAATTTAAATTTTTAATATATCCTAGATCAGGTTCACATATTAATTACTTAGATTTATGTTGCAGTTTTAATAATAACCTTAAATTATTTAATAGTAATCCCGATGGCCAAGAAGAAATAAATTTTACACATGGCAATAATGGATTAGAAGATATAAATAGTGAATTAGATTATTTTCTTAGAAGTCCAATTGAATTTATGAAAAATAATTTCATAGAAATAAGCAATTCTAAAGGAAATGAATCTGGTGATAGTATTGCACTTGCAGAAATATCTTCTTCCAATATTCGCAAGGTATTATATGATTATAGTGAATTTAGTATTGAAGAAAATATAATAAACGAAAATTTAAGTAATATTGATCCCAAATTATTAATAAAGATCAAAAACCTATATAAAAATGGTAGTGTATGCGAAGGAGAAGAAAAATTTGATATTATTACTAAAAGTATTCCCAATGATTGGAAAAAAAATAAATCTGTAAAAATAGGAAAGATTTAAGAGTCTAAATTAAACAGTCCCTATAATTTCTCCATCTTTATAATCCAAAACTTGAATAAAATCATTATTTCCTTCTGTTACATTTATTATTTGCATAATGTCTTGTACAACTTTATGCTTTAAATTAGAATCTCTCTCATCTTTTGCATCCATATCTGGTCCTTTATTAATCTCCATAATCATTGCATTATAATTATCATTCATTGCAATATCAATACCAAATAATTGAAATGTTACATTATTATATAATTTTTGTCCATTACATATTTTACCTATAAATGCAGTAAATACATCACTTAATAATTTATATATTCTTGTAAAATAAATACTACTTAATTTCCCCCCTCGTAATTTTAAATATTGTTCCATTGGTGATAATATTCTGTCATTTTTATCTAAATATTCTCTTAAATCATAATGCGTTAAAGGATTTTCCTTATAAATTTTTCTATCAATATATCCAGTAGTAATATTAGGACCTTCATTTGATGAATTTTTAATAAACATATCTTTTGTATAGTACATGAATCCATCTTTATGAACATAAACACTTATATCACCACTTTTACAAACTATTAATACATAAAATCTCATGTTTGTTTTTCTTCCATTTATTATATATGGATTTTGTATTAAATCTTGTACTATTACAAATCCAGATTCTATTCCCTTCTTTATCTCTTCTAAATTATTTGTTATTTTTAATCCCTCCTGTCTTTGTATATTTTTTTTCATTATATATAATTTGTCTTTACTATAATCATTTTCAAATCGTTTTAAATCATTTTGTTCAAATAATAAATATGTTTTGGGCATCATTGTTTCTGCTTTCTCTTTGCCATAATAATCATATACATTTTTCCATAACCAATTTTTTGCTGTCATATTATCACAATTACTAATAATAAAATATTTTGCATCTTTTTTTTCAGGCATATTATCTATTTCTAATTGGGTATTATCATATGTACATGGTAAACATATATTCCAATTTTTATTATCTTGTTCTATAAAATTATTTTTAAATATATCTAAATATGTTTGCCCTACATCATATATACAATGTGTTCTACTCCATGCATTTTTTGTTATATCTCCCATATTTTCTAAATTATTATTATCAATATTTAGAAAATTTGCATAAATATACATTCCTATTAATATTAATATTAATACCAATATTGCAATTATTAATGTTTCCTTTGTTATATAATTCATTAGATTATGTTTACTATAATCTAATAAAATAAAATAATAAATTAATATTAACTTTATTTTAAATATATTTCCATATTTCTAAAATAAAATATGGAAAAAAATAGAAAATTTAAAATCTTCTTTAATTAATAAAAAAAGATCAAATTATCTAAATTAAACAATTCATATCAATAAAAATAGAAAATTATTCTTTTTTATTAGCTACAGGTTTACATCCTGACCAACATGATTGCCAACAACTACTAGATCCTATTTCGGTAACTAAATTATTTACTACTTTTGAAGTTTTTAATGCATTCTGTATTATTTCTAATCCCTGAATTAATATTGTTTTATTTTGATCATTTTTTAGCCATTCGCGAAATTCATTATTAGTTTCTGCAATTGGTACTAAAATAGCATATACAAGTAAATTATATGCTAATACAATTTCCTGTTGTATTGATATTTGTATTGTTTGTATATTTCCTATCAATTGAACTGACAACATTGAGACATTTACAATATTCATAAGAGTTGGTGTATCAATATTTTTAATGTTTTTTAATTTATCTAATGTTATATTATTATCATTACTAAAACATTCTGCTATTTTTTTTATATTTTGTTGAAATATATTATTATTAACGCCATCTGGTAACGATAATTCTCCTGAAAAAATTAAATCAAATATTGATTGTATATTGTCTGTGTTATTTATTAACATTGTTAATAATAATGATAAATTTACAAATCCTGACATATATAATATACTATACTAAAATAATATTTTTATCTTAATATAGTTATATATAAAATATACTATCAAAAATGGATAAAATTATAAATTATATACTATTAGCCTTATTAGTTGCTGTTCTATTACATTTAATATTTAAAAATTCTAATTGTTTATGTGAAAAAAAAGAACAAATGACTTGTACAAAACCAACAAATTCTATTAACTCTCCAGATTATATTAATAATTCTAATTCAAATACTATTACAAATAGTAATTGGTTTAATAGAGTTAAAGTTAATGAACCAAATAAAGATAATGTAAATAAAGATAATGCAAATAAAGATAATGCAAATAAAGATAATGCAAATAAAGATAATGCAAATAAAGATAATGCAAATAATGTAAATAAAGATAAATATAATAATATATTATCTGATTTCTTAGGTGATGTTCCAGATGGACAAATAGGTCATGCAAATCGCATTGAATCACATGATATATTATATGGGATGGGATCATTGGATCGTATTGATCACGATGTTAAAGATAATGAAACTCATGATACTACAGGATTAAGTGATTTTGATAGTGGTAAAAGTATTGGAACAAATTATAGTTGTTCTAATTTAAATAATACAGATGCAAATGTAGATAACTATATTAAAGAATATGCATTATATGGAAGACCATTGTGTGTAAATCAAAATAATAAAAATACAACCTATGATAAAAAAGATATAGATATTTATAGACAAAATCAATTAGAATTTAATAATAATATTAACAGATCATCCAGTGGTGTTGATATGGTTGATAAAGTTAATGAATTATATCTTGCAGGAAATGGTGATTGCGCAAAGAGATTACAAGGTAAAACAATAGCTGAAGCGTATGACCAAATGACAAAAATATATAAGTCAGATAATCAAAATACATGTCTTATAAAACCAGAAATTGATAGAGCTTCTCTTGGAACTCATTATATGAAACCCGGTCATAATTCAGGAACTTATATAAGTCATCAATTAAGATATAATACCGATGATGTTAATACCGGTGGAGTATTTTATGATGGTATCGAAGGATATGATGATACTGCTGATCATAATATGATTGTATAAGGGTATTAAAAAGTTCAAATTAAAAAACTTAAATATCAAAAAAATTGATAATATAACACATAAAGAAAAAACATATATAATTATATTATATAGCATTAACTTAAATGATTAGAATTGAAAAGAAAGAAAATCAACCATTTAAAAAAAATTCATCACCTGAAGATAATATAACATACCAATTAGTAAATTATATTTATAACTCAGTTGATCTTGCTAAATTTAAATTTGAAATGATTCAATATGAATCAGATTTACCCAAACTTTTAAAACAAAAATATTTTGTTTCTGCTAACTTTGCAGGTCTTAATTGTTTTTTAATATTTTGTAAAATTAGAGAAAATTATTATTCATTTTTAGTTGATAGAACTACTTTAAGTTATAATATTCGTAAAGTAGATATGGAAAAAGTTAAAATTGATCATATAAAAGTAGGATTAGATCCTTCAATATATGATGGTACCATTCTTGACGGAATTTTAGTTAAAAATGGAAAGGTTGATACATTTATAATTTCTGATGTTTATAGATTTAGAGGAACAGATCATACACATATGAATTTGGATATGAAATTAAAAACTATAGTTGAATATTTACATTCAAATTATGATAATACAAATTCAGATAACACATTAACTCTTACTGTTAATAAAGTTTTTCCTTTAACAAAGATTGAACATTTTTGTGATAAAGTTATATCATCAATTAAAATTTTTAAAACAAGAGGTCTTGTATTCTATCCCGAGGAATCAGGAACTAAATTAATATTTCTTTTTGGTAATGAAAAGAAAAATCCTCAAATCGCTCAACAGGCAAATAAATTATTAAATAATATGAATAATATGAATAATATGAATAATATGAATAATATGAATAATATGAATAATATGAATAATATGAATAATATGAATAATATGAATAATATGAATAATATAAATAATATGAATAATAATCCTACAAAACAAGTTACATTTCAACAAAATAATAATTCACAAAAAGGTATAGATAAAGAATATAAATATGTTAATAGTTCATATGAAACTGTTTTTGCTGTTTTAGAAATGCAAGGAACTGATAAAATAGATGTATATAATCTTTTTGCTGTAGAAGAGGCGGAAAAACAGGTTGATGGTAGAGTACGAAAAATTCTAAGAAGAGTAAAAATGGGTATCGCTTATGTTCAAGGTATTGATAAAGCTACATTGTGTAGGGATTTATTAGCTAAAAACACAAATAATAAAGCTCTAATAAAATGTAAATTTAACAATGATAAAAGTAAATGGGAACCTGTACAGGAAGCTATAAATGAAAAAGTTCCTACTAAAATTGATGAAATAGATAAACAACTCGATCTTATTGAAGAGGAATAACTATTTTTATTTAATCGAAAAAAACAACTAATACTGTAACATTATCTCCTGATTTCTTCTCTATTGCAAGATCTGCTAATTTTTTAGATATATTTACCTTTTTATTTATTCTTTGATTTTTATTTATATCATAACAGTTATCTAAAACATAATTTATTGCATCTTGATTACTTATTACATCCCATAATCCATCACATGCTAAAATTACAAATTTATCTCTTTTTGTTATTCTATGTATAAATACATCCGGTTTACATATAACGTATGGTTCAGCATCTATATCCCCAAATGCTCTGGATACTGATAAATCTTTAATTCTATAATCACAACCATCAAAATATATTTCTCCTCCTGCTTTTTTTATTCTCATTGTTTCTTCTGGCCAATTTGGTTTATGATCTTTTGTTAAAGGCATTCCTAATAAATCTGTACAGATTACGGCTCTAGAATCCCCTGTATTAAATACATTTAAATATTCATTTCCAGCATATAAAAAATGTGCTATTACTAAACAGGTTGACCCACAATTTAATGCTGTTGCTCTATATTTTGTTCTTAAAACTTGTTGTACTTGTTCATATACCTTTTCTATATCCTTTTCTTTTATTGGATATTTAATTTTCTTATTTAAAAAATAATTTGGTAATATTTGTGATATAAATTTTGAAACCTCTTTTCCACCATGTCCATCATATACTCCATATAAATTTATATTCCCATAATTTTTCTTATGTTCTTGATTCCATTGATCATTTAAATTTGTTACTATAGTATGTTTATCTTCATTCTGAGGTCTTTTCCCTTTTTTTGATACAGAATGTACTGTCATTATATATTTTTATAAGATAATAAATAAATTAAAATTTAACTCATATTAATAAAGAATTAACTCCTTTAATAAATTTTCCTATTCCTAATATCTCCATTGTTTTATGCTCAGTGTGACTTATTGTAATATTATCTCCACTTTCTATATATATTGGTTTTTCTAATTCTATTCTTAATATATTTTCTTTTACTTTTTCTACTGTTCCAATCACATCGCTAGAATTAATATTTAAAACCAATACGCTCTTCTTTTTAATTTCATAGTCACTCTCAAATTCTTTTATTTTTTTATATTCTATTTCTATTGCTTCATATACATTATTACTACCATTTTTTTCTCTGTCTTCTATTTTATTCAAAATAACTTGACCTATTAATTTATTATCCGCTGTTAATGCCGGATCTATATCAAGTTGTGCTGATATCAACCCCCCTGCTATAGCTTGATCTAATATATTATCCTCTGTTTGTATTGATTTAACATTACATTCAATCGGTTTAAAATTCCACCATGTATTATCAGAAAATTCTTTTTTTTTAGAAATATATCCTGGATATATTATTATATTATCTCCAATTTTTAATGTTCCCTTTACTATTGCTCCTCCAACTACTCCACCTTTTAAATCGCTAAGTAAAGTCTTTGGTTTATTTGCATTAAAACTTCTTATAGTATACATCTTTAATGGTGAATCGTTAAATCTTTCCGGTGGTTGTATTTTTGCTAATAATTCACATATTACATCCATATTTATTCCATGTGTTGCAGATATTGGTATAATTGGTGAGGTTTTTGCGGGTGTTGTTTTTAAAAAACTAACTAAATCTTTTACCTTCTCTTTTGTTTTATCCTTACTAATTAAATCTATTTTATTTATACATACAAATGCATTCGGTATATCTGAATATTCCGTTATTATTAAATGATCCTTTGTTTGTGGTGCTGGTATATCCTCTGTATCAACAGATTCAATCAAAATTGTATAGTCCATAACAACTTTACCATTTAACATTACCTTCATTAAATCATTGTGTCCTGGACAATCTACAAATGATATATGATTCATTAAAATACATAACTTATTACATTTATTACATTTATGTTCTGTTGATTTTGAATTATCTGATTGATAACATTCTGGTTCCTCACATGATTCACATTTATAGATCTTCGCATTTGCATATCCTAATTTTATTGTAATATTTCTCTTTAATTCACTTGAATGTTTCTGTGTTGCTATACCTGATATCTGCTTTACTAAAGAACTTTTACCTCTTGCAACATGTCCTATTGTACCAATTGTAATTGTTGGTTGTTTATCAGCCATTTAGTAACTTATGTATATTTGTGTTATATAATAAATAAATTTATAGTTAAGCATGTTTATATTTATCTTTTTCAATTTTTTTTCAAAATTAAATACACAAAAATAAAAATTTGAATTTAATTCTATTTAATTCTATTTAATAAATAATACAATTATACAGCCCCTATATAAATATGAATGAATCTTTAAAAAATAATACAGATCTTATATCAGAATATATTAATAAATTAATTGAAACATTAGATATGCGTAGAGATTTAAGCTGTTTTGATAATATATTATTTAAACATTATGATCCTAATTATTTTAAATCATCATACACATGTAGTCAACATCAAAAATGTACATCTAAATTAGATATTTTACCAAAATCAATTGAAAAATCATTATGTGATGGATGGGATTATGATGATGATTGTATTTATAATAATTTGGATCCAATTGATCATCATATAAAACATTGCAAATTTATACCAACATTTAGTTATGATTTATATTTAGAAATTATTAAAAAATTTAATAATAATCGTGAAACTATTAGACATATTTGGTTAAGTGCATATAGGTCTGTTTTTGAATTTGAATCTGAACCTGAATATGAACACTTAAAAGAAAAATTAAATAATTTAATTAAAATAGATGATAATAATGATATTTTAATAAATATGTTAGATATTAAATATGCATCTGAATATAAAAATATTTGCGATTATTTTCATGATTTAGAATTAATCGAAATAGAAAAACAAAAGCAAAATTATATTAAAGAAAAAGAATTAGAAAATATACAGAGGATAAAAAAAATAGAAAATATATTAACTGAAGAATTGTTAGATAATGAAGATAATAAAATGTATTTAATTGATAACAAATTTATAAATAAATTAGCTAATTTAATTATTTTACGTATTTAATTTTGGTTTTAATACTTTTTTTATTTTATAAAAAAAGTATTAACCAGTCCCTATATTATAAATTAAACCTTATTTTGTTTTATCATTTCAAATACTCTTACAAAATCTTCCTCTTTCACTTGATTAAACAATAAACTAGTATCTTCAAAAGAAAATTCTATTTCCCCTTTTTGTGGTAAATTTAACAATGCATTATCCGAATTTTTATTATTAAATAATTGTTTTATTCTTTTTGATTTATTTGGCATTATAGGCTCAGCTAATTCTCCAACTATCCATGCTATAAATAATGCATTCCCCATTATAATTTCATTTTTATCCGGTTCCAATTTACATATATTATAAATCTGTTTCTCATTAATATATAAATTTCCTAATTCTGCTACCCTATTAAATCGTCTAATCCCTTCATGATAATTATAAAGTGTAAATTCATTTATATATTCTTTTATAATATTCTCTATTAATTTGTAATTTTCATTATCTAATTCATATTTCAATACACCCCTTTTTTCGTCTTTTATATAAAACATTGTTGTCATTGCTATTAATCTATTTATAAAATTTCCAACTTTTTGTGCTAATTCTCCTTTTATTATAGTTGAAAAATCTTTCCATGAAAATGATGAATCTGATGATACTGGTCTTATTTTCATTAAATAATATCTCCAATAATCCTCATCTATATTCAATTCCTTTGATAATTTTGCAACTTCATCTCCAAATACCCCTATATTTTTACTCTTTGAAAATTTCTGTCCACTATGATTTAAGTATTCCGTACATGATAAATCCGTTAATAAGGGAAATAGTTTTGATCCTAATAATGTTGCTGGAAATATAATAGTATGAAATGGTACATTATCTTTTGCCATAAACTGTATCCATCTCCCTTTTAACCATTCCTTCCAATCTTCCCTTCCATGTTTTAAAATTGATAGATATCCTATTGGTGCATCAAACCATACATAAAATACTTTTTTTTTATATTCTTCTCCCATAATATCAGGTACTGGTGTTCCCCATTTTAAATTTCTTGTTATACATCTACTCTCTAATCCCATTTTCATCCAGGTTTCTGTAATACTTCTAGCATTATTTGTTAAAAATGTTTTTTTCTCATCTAATACTGTATCTCTTATATCCTTTTCAAAATCACCTAATTTAATATATAAATGTTTTGTCTTTATTTTAATAGGTATTTTATTACATAAACTACACCATATTTCTTTTATTTTATCCCCTTCAATTAAATTACCACATTTATCACATTGATCACCAGTTGCTATTCCATCACATCCTTTATGATAACATTTTGCTATAATATATCTATCTGCTAAATGTATATCGCAATTTGTACATTTATATTCTTCAATCTCCTTCTCTTCAATATGTTCATTTTCTAATAGATTTAAAAATATCTGTTGTGATAATTCTGTTTGTGTTGTTGTAGTAGTTCTACCAAAAATATCAAATGATATGTTAAACCAATCATAAACCTCTTTATGAAGCTTATGATATTTATCACAAATTTCCTGACATGTAAGCTTCTCCTGTAAAGCCTTCACTTCTGTTGTTGTACCATATTCATCTGTACCACATAAATATAATACTTTCTTACCCATTTTCCTATTAAATCTGGCACATAAATCACCACTTAATACTGATCCAACTATATTGCCTAAATGTGGTACATTGTTTACATAGGGTAAGGCACTTGTTATAAATATTGGTTTATCCATTATTAATCTATGTATATGTTATAAATAAAGTGTATTTTATAGTATTGTCTTATTATTTGTTTTTCAATATTTTTTTATTTTATAAATATTGGTATATATCTTTTAGAATATTCAGTTTGATCAATAAATGAGTGTTGTATATAATTACGATCTAATTGTCTTCTGTTAATTTCATTTGATTGATGTTTTTGATATAATATAATATATTCATTGCAATATTCTTGATATCCATTTAATGGTTGTATTTTATTTAAATATCTTAAAATAATTTCATAACTATCATCATATCTAATATTATGATGTCTTGCAAATTTATTTAATAATTTTTTATATATTAATAAATCATCATCACCTGAAACTTTAAAATAATATTTCATACCATAATATTTTATACTATGATGTTCATAATTAGAAATATTACATTCATTCACTAATGATGATATTTCTTCATTAGTTATATCAATTTTTAAATAACCTCTTATTTTTTCCATTATAAATTGTTGTTGTCTATTAAATTCTGTTTCCTTCTCTTTTAATTTTAATATTTCAAGTTGTTTTTGTTTTTTAATTTTTATCTCTTCAAGTTGTTTTAATAATTCCTGTTCTGTTGGTTCATCTAATAATCCATGTTCTATTGGTTCATCTAATAATTTATGTTCTGTTTGCATTATTATAATTATTATAATTATTATAATTATTATAATTTGTATTATATGTGTTAAATTCAATATTTTTTTATTTCACAATTATATATATGATACAAATCGAATTTTGGAATGGTTTAACATCTTCTAATAAAAAATATGAAAAATATAATTATCTTGTCACAACAAAACATAATCCAAATTTATGGACAAATATAGGAATTGAAGAAAAACCATGGAGAAATGTTTATAAAAAAGCTCTTGAATATTTAGAAGAATGGAAATCTAATAAAATTAATGATACCGAATTTTTACATTCTTTAAGATTTGTTGCTTATGGTTATAATGAAGATGGTAATCATAAGAGAGAATTTACAAATACTGATGTTATTTGGCCCGGAAATTTAACAACAAAACATAAACCAAGATTAGTTGTTAAAAATATAAATGAAAATATTACAATCGATTTTTATTTTGATAATCAAAATTGTAATGATCCTACTGAAAATTTCTGGAAAACTAATATTACAAATACAACGGACTTCTATTGGCCTTTATAGGGATTATTCAAAAAATCGTAATAAACTATATGGTATATCTTTTAAATTCGTAAATAGTTCTCTATTCTTATCAATACACTGTTTTTTTATCTCCTCTTCAATAGATTTTATCTCTTCCATTCTTTCATTTTTGTCTTTTATTAAAAATAAAAATTCCTTATTTAATTGAACATTTAAAATTCTTTTATATCCTGTAAGTTTATTTAAATATTCACTTTCTATATATCTTTCTAATGTTGATCTTAAAGAAAATTCATCTCTATTACTATCATCTATATAGTCCGTTAGTATTGAATCATTTTCTTTGTATTGTAAATTTAATCTATTTAAATTCTCTTTTAATTCTTCTATTTTTTTTTCTTTTATATTATTTAATATTTTATTATTTGATCTTAATTTCTCTATTTCCTCTTTAGTCTTATATTTCTTTAATGCTCTATTCTCTACATCTTTAATACTATATACATGTGTAAATTTTCCATACTGATTTCTTATTTTGTTGTGTGGTACTGTTTTTAATTCTTCACTTGTTAAAAAAAATTGCTTTTTTGCTTCTGTATTATTGATTTTATTTGACTTGTCTTTATAACATTTGTTACAAAAATATAGTTCGGTTATATCGTCCTTATTTATATTCTCATTTTCTACCTCCCTATCACAAATATAACAATTATTATTTTCCATATAAAATAAAATATATAAAAAAAATTTTTCAAATATAACGTGAGTAATTTTTTAATTTTTCTTTGTATAAATATATATAGATAATGTCAGATCTTAATGAAGAAAATAGATTAAATTTATTGTTAGGCGATGATCAAGAAGGCGGAAAAAGACGTAAAGTCGCTAAAAAGGCCAGCAAAAAATCAAGCAAAAAGGGTAGCATGAAAGGTGGTGCAAAGAGACGTGCAAGTAAAAAGGCCTCATCAAAGAAAGGAAGCAAAAAGGGAAGTAAAAAAATGTCGGGGGGCAAAAGACGTGCATCTCGTAAAGCTTCATCAAAGAAAGGAAGCAAAAAGGGAAGTAAAAAAATGTCGGGGGGCAAAAGACGTGCATCTCGTAAAGCTTCATCAAAAAAAGGAAGTAAAAAGGGATCACAAAAAGGGGGTGCTAAAAAGAGACGCGCTTCATCTCGTAAATCTTCCAAAAAAGGAAGTAAAAAGGGATCACAAAAAGGGGGGGCTAAAAAGAGACGTAGTAGCAAAAAAGGATCAAAAAAAGGATCAAAATAAACTAATTTTTATTAAATCATTATAAAATGGGGATTCGAATGTAATAGGAATCAAAAATAATATAATTATACAATAGTTATATACATTTGTTTCATTTTTACATTTCTTTCAAATTTTAAATAAATAAAAATTAATTTTTCTTTTTTGGTATACATTCAATAGTTTTGTTTTTATTATTGTTAAGATAATTATCAATAAGATATTTCCATTTTTTTCGTTTTTCAGGATCACTCATTGATTTATTTTCTTTTTTATATGCAAGTTGTTGTCGATCAAACCAACGGCCTAAAATTTGTTCTTCTTCAGTATGATGTGCATGTTTATATCCTGTTGGTCTTTTATTATATTTTTTAATAAATTCTATAACTTCATTATATTTATCATACCATATTTCATCACCTGTTGTTAAATATTTTTTAATTTTTTTAATTAAAATATCCCATTTTTCTCTTTTATCTGAATCTTTCATTAAACGATTTTTTTTATTATATGCTGATCTCTGATGATCAAACCAACATGCTAACATTTTTTCATCTTTATTATTTGCATTACGATCTGGTAATTTATAATTATTACTAATAAAAGATATAATTTTATTATAATTATCATTCCATATATCATCTTTTGTTTTAAAATAAATATTATATTCTTTAATTAATTTTTTCCACATTTTTTTTCTTTTAGAATCTTTCATTGCTTTAATATCATTATTATAATTATGATGTTGTTCATTCATCCATTTTTCTAAATATTTTTCCTTTTCATTTTTAGATAATCTTAATGGTCTTCTTTTATTTTCTTCAAAAAAATTAAGTAATTCATTATAATTATCATTCCAAGTATCATTTTTTGATCTTAATAATTCATAATATTTTATGTTTAAATCTTCCCATTTTGCCTTATTTTCCTTTATATTACAAACATTACCTCTTTTATTTTTATAATTCTGTTGTTGCGTTAAAATCCAAATTCCTAAAGTTTTTTCATTTTTATTATTTGCACGTTCTAACGGTTTTCTTTCATACTTCTCCATAAACTCAACAACCTTACCATACATTTCCATCCAACCAACTACATTATATTCTCTTACATCCATTAAATAATCCTTAACTTTACCAACATCAATATCATCAACTATCATTTTCTTTCTATCGCCCAATACAATAGTTTCCAAACAGATTTTTTCTTTAAAATCGATATCATATTCTTTGATTCCACTTAAAGTTTCTAATATCTCATCATACTCATCACACCAAATATAAACATATCCGATTTTATTGACATTATCTTTATCTTTTCTCAAACATCGACACATTCGTTGTATTGTTCTAATTTTGCTTTTACTTGAATATGTTATATAAATACAATCACATTTAGGAATATCAATACATTCATCCAATATTTGAACTGATAATAATATTGCAGGTTTATCAGAATCATTAAATTTTTGCAATTTTAAATCTCTTTTCTTTTGTGAATCTTCTGATGTTATTGTATTAACATTCAATTCTATTGCATAAAACTCATCTAACTTTTTTAATGCTTTTTTAAATAGATCGGTTTCATTTATATCTTTACAATACACAATACATTTTTTTCTGCCATGATATAACATACATTTCATTAGAAACATACATTTTGCTTTTATACTATCATCAATATCATTTATTCCAATCTCTTTGTTAACTAATTTAATTAAATTCTTTTTATTTTCACTTATTGAAGGTAAATATATTTTATAATCACATATATATTTCTTTTCTATTGCTTCCTTAAAATCCATCTTTGAAGCAATACCGCCAAATATATCATCATCACACTCATCATTATCATCTTCTAATTCATAAACTCTTGGAGTTGCTGATTGAAACAGAATTTTTATATTAGACTTTAATAGTTTATAAAACTCATCATTTTCATCAGTAACATTAGATTTGCTCAAATTATGAAATTCATCAATAATAACAATACAATTATCTAATAACTTTACAAATTGATTAACAATATCGACCGATCTAAATGTACTACTAAATAGTAATTTTTTATGTTTATTTTTTTTAATTATCTGTTTAATTTCTTTAATATCTCTTATACCATCAGAATCGACCAATACAGTTTCATAATCTTTATTATATTCTTTAAATCTTGTTATATTTTGTTCAGCAAATTGTCTCAATGGACTTAATATAATAACATTATCATAATTATTAGCAAAATAACAACCTGTTAATGTTTTTCCTGTTCCACAAGGCAGATTCAATATTCCTCTTTTTTTTGTTTCAAACCATTTATTCAATTCATTTATTGCTTTAGTTTGATAATCATATAGTTGAATCTTTTTATTTTTTACTTCTATAATATCATCTTTTAATTCTTCTTTTATATATTGAATATTTTTAGCAACAGCATTTTCTCTAATATGTATTGACAATTTTGAAGTGTAAAATACTTTTCCTAATTTATCTGGATGATTTGCCATTCTAAAGAAAAATCCTGCTAAATCTTCAATTCTAATCCCTTTATTATAACCATTTTTACATTGTACAAATATATATTCATTATCTTTTATTTCCAATATATCAATACCAATATCTAATAATGGATTTGTATTTTCTTTTGGATTTTGTATAAATTTCTTTCTTTTTAATCTATGTTTATTTAAATCATGAATTAAATCTGATTCTATTAAATCTTTTTCTGGAATATCATACCAGAGATAAGCTATGTTAATATTATTTAATAACTTATGTATATATATTTCGTATTTATCGCCTTTTTCTTTGTTCATAAAGATATTAAAATATAATAGTATTGTATTGTATTGTCTAAGTAGGATTATATTCAATTTTTTATGTCTATAAAATTTACAAACATAAAAAACGCACAATATATTTTATAATAATATTTTTGTACACAAAATATATAAAAATGCAAGATTATATGCCAACGATGCATGAATTATTCAATTGGATGGATAAAGAGAAAGAATGTGTAGGACATGCAGTATTATGTGCAGCATGGGGAAAGCCAGAAAAATTAGGTCATGTTATACAAAGTTTAAATAAATTATCATTAAAAGCAGAATCTAAAATAGATACGATTATAGAAGATGATAGAAAAAATGAATTAAAATTACTTGCAAAACATGCAAAAAAACTTGCTATAATATTGAGTAAATTAGTAGAATTAATACCTCCAACTGGATTTCAATTAGGTGGAAAGAAAAGAGGATCAACTAAAAAATCATCATCTAAAAAATCATCATCTAAAAAATCATCATCTAAAAAATCATCATCTAAAAAAATGTCAAAAAGATGTTCTAATGAAAAATGGTAAATTTTAATTAAATATTCCCTATTTTTACAGATTTAATTTTGGTTTTAGTATTTTATTCAAAATTTATAATAAAATTTTAAATAAAAATATTAAAAGTCCAAATTAAACAGTAAAATAATGCCATTTTATAACTTCTACAACATGATTTTTATCCCAACCATTATTTTCTTTCACTGGTAAATGATTAAACATATACCAATGATCTGTTGATATATCTTTTGCCTTATATTGATAAAATCCTTCACTTGGCACAACTACTTTAAATGATCCATTTTTATTATATGTTGTATCAATTTGAACAGGTTCTTGCCAATTATCCCACGATCCGAAAACATAAATATCATTTAAATTTCGTACTGTATATGGAGGTATTATATATGGACATAATAAATGTTGATCAGATTTATATTCATGTCTTTTAAATCCTATTTGTAAATGTAAATTTGATATTTTTAATATTAATTGTTTTTCATCATATTCTTCTCCCATACATAACAATCCTGATTTTGTTGTTCCATCTTTATTCCAATCAGTTTTAGTATGTTTTGGAAGGTGTTCAACTGTATCGTTCATCCATTCTACTATTAATTTTGGAATTTCTCTATGATATGACATTAATATATAATTTTATATATATTAATAAATAAATGGTCAAAGTTTTAAAATCAATTTTTTATTTCTTTTAATAATATTTATACATTCTCTACAATACGGTTGATATCCATCTTTTGTATATGATTTTTTATTAAATAATGATATTAATTTTATATTGTTGCATTTTTTACATTCTTTTTCTGTTATAGATTCTCTTATTTTTTCACGTTGTTCAGTCATTGTAATAGAACGTTTTTTATGGCTTTCTGTTTTATCTATTTTTTTTCTCTTAAGAGTTTCAGATATTTTTTGTCTTGTTTCATCTGACCTTTTATTTGCACATATTGGACACCATGCACCTGCAATAATATTACGACATTTTGTATTCCATTCATGATTTTTAGAACAAATAAGTTTTATTCTTGATTTTTTAGTTAAGAAATCTGAATCAAGAATGATACCTTTCTTTTCTGATACTATTTTATGAATACTTTCATAAATTTTATATAATTTAAAACAATCATTAAATTTAAATGTATTTAATTTATCTTTGTTAATATCATAACCATATTTAATTAATTGATCATATATATATTGTGGAATATTGTTATAATTAATTGTATATGGTATTGTTATAAAATTTATACCTATTTTTGCACATTTAAATTTTTTATATGCATCATATAAGATTCTTTTAGTATATTCAGAAAAAGTTCTATGAAAAAATGGTATAAATTTATAATGTTGTACACCATTCGTTTCAATTGCAAGTTTTAATTCTTCATTATAATGATCAATCTCTAAATATGTATCTTCTAAAGTTAAAAGCCAATCTGGTCGTATCTTTATAAATTGTTTATCAAACAAATGCTCCAAAAAATCTTGTACAATTCTTTCAGCAATACTTAATTTACATTTAGGGCACCATCTGCATTTTTTAAGATTATTGAGGCTAATATCAAATTCGTGTTTCATAATACATTGAACTTTCAATTTAATATGAGCTGTTTTATAATCTTCAATATTTGATAAACATGTACCTCCTTTTTCTTCTACTGTATTTTTAAATTCAGAAAAATATTTTTGAATTCGTTCCTTCTGATTTGCAGATATTTCTGGTGGTCTAGACGCAATTATAATTTTTATTTTTTCTCTATATTTTTTATTATAAGCATCTTGATATAATTTTGTTTTTTGTTTTTCAGCTAATTTATGTTCTGGTGTTTTTTGATTATTTTTAACACACCATTTACATAAATTTAATTGAGTATTTTCGTAATATTTTATATATTTTGAAGGTTTATCTAAATTGCATTGTTCACATATTGTTATATTTGGAGGATTAATTGTAGAAAACATTTAAAAAAAGATATATTATCATAAATATCTCTTTTTAAATATAAATCAATTTTTTAGTTCATTTATTTTATCATCAATAATTTTATCAATTGCATCATTAAATTTTTTTATTTTATCATCAATATTTTTTATTCTTTGCAATTGTACTGAAACATATTTAAAATGCATATCAATTTTATATGTATCTTCTAACTGTACATCTGTAATATATTTTTTTATATTAAAAACCGTATTGCATATTAAAATAGTTTTAATTTTATCTAATAATATAAGAAAACTTTCTACATGTTTATCTGTAATATTCTTACTTACATATATATTTGTATTATTTTCATTTAATGATTCTAAATTTTTTTTATATTCTAATGCATATGCTTTCGCTAAATTATCAGGACAAGTTTTAGTAATATGAAATTCTTTAAATATTAATTCACCATATATATGTAAACGTAATCTATAATATTTTAAATTATTTCTATTACATAATAAAATACCAGTTTCTTCATTATTTAATATTCTATTTGAATTATTTATAGAAGAATTACACCAACGTAAATTTATTAATCTATTATCTAAAGAATCTCCATTAATATGATCAACCATATTAAAACCAGTTATTAATGTGTGAAATCTAATTTGTTCTCTGTTTATTTGTGTGACAGAATAAATCTTTTTTTTATTACCGTCTTCAGAAGAACATATTGGTATTTTTTGTATTAATAATATAAATTCAATATCTGTTTTCATTATTTTATTCTTTGTTAATTGTACTTCTATAGTATCGTGATCAATAATGCGTATCATATTTTTTGTTAAATTTAATACATAAGATGTATTAATTTGCCATTCTTGAGCCTTTATAAATGCTTTTTTTTGTCCTCCAAAATTATCAAATCTAAATGTTTTAGTATGTTGTTTATTATATTCATCACCTATATTTACAGTATAAATATCATCACCTTTACGACTAAATATTGTACCTGCTGGTTTTCCTAATAGCCAAATATTATGTGGTAACAATCTAAAATTCTTAAAATTAAAATATTCATATTGATTACATTTAATATTTTTATTATCATCTCTAATTTTAATATCTTCTTTATCTGCTTTATCAATTTCTCCAAATTCTTTTAAATTTGAAAGTCTTAAATTTAAACTATTACCATCTTTATATTGTATTATTTTAAATTGCCCCAATTTACTGGCTAATGTAAATGTTTCTTTTTTATTTTGACATGTTACGTAATAATGATTACCATTTTTATCTTTTTTAGTCTTTATATTAATAGGATATTTTTGTACTATATCAATATTTTTTACATCAGTGAAAAATGTAAAATCTTGTGTAGCTTTAACTTCTATTGTATTTTCATCAATATATCTTATTTGATTTCTTGTAAGATCATATTCGTCTGATTTATATTGCATCCATTTCATTGCATCATAATATGCTTTATTTTTATCGCTTTCAAATGGAAAAGTTTTATTTAATTGTTTTTGTTCCGGTGGTGATATTGTTATTTGATAATAAGTTTTAAATATTTTTAATGACCCTCTTGGTTTGCCTAATTTCCATTCTGTTGGATAATTTACCATTCTCTTTTTTATATATTTATGATAATTAGATAAATCTTTAAGTATTTTTTACATCAATTTTTTAATTAAAAAAAATATAAAAATATATTATAAATAAAAAATAAATGAATATTCGCTTCTATTTACCTTAAGCGGAGTACTAAATGAAGGGTACTCTCCTTTTGGATGTTATAATCGGCTTAAAAGGAATCAACACAACAGTGATAATTTATCTGCGTTGTAAATTCCTTTAATCCTATATGTTTCCATATAGGGAGGACTGTATCTTAAGCCATCATAAAGGTTTGCTAGACCTTTCAGACCTATATCCGTTCAGTCTCTGACGTCGTTCCATTAGCTTGCATAACGCTATTAGGAACTAAACATGCTGGTTACCCAATCCTATCAATTATTACTGCATCAAAAAATATTTCTACTTTTCAATGGGACTAATTCGATTACTCGAACAAATCCTACCTGAGTATCGCTCTCAGCCAGATCTTATCTTTCGATATGATCCTTAGTATGATAGGCTCTAAGGGACTTACAGAACAACAAGATATATTGCAAGCTTTCACTTACTAGTAGCTGTGGATTTTATGGCTCCACTAAAGGGTTTTTGATACGAATATACCATTTATCGTATCCCTGCTACTTTTCTCTCCCCGTTAACTTAAACCCCACATCAAAGGGTATTAAGCAGTTAAGAGCGTTTTGTCGTCTTCCAATTGCTTACCAGAAAAAATCAATCGCTGTTGATCAAGGGGGATACCTTCCTTGTCAGCGATCTTCTGCTTAACATTATTGATAGTGTCACCTGGTGCTACATCAAGTGTGATTGTCTTACCTGTAAGCGTTTTGACGAAAATTTGCATACCTGACATCTTTATATTACTTACTTTTATCATAACTTAAGCACCCACTTCAAAACATATTATTTTCAATTTTTTTTATTTTATTAATACACAAAAATTTGAACATTATATCTCATATTAGTTATATTATATAAAAATATACATATATCACAATGACATCCAATACATTTCATAACCCTTTTGACAATCAAACAAAAGACACCCCATATGAAATAATTAAAATGATACTTATGTTTCCGATAGCTATTATTAAAATGATTTTATTCTTCACAATATTAACATTGGCAAATTTAACTTTAATTTTAATAATTGGAAATCATAAATGGGAAGATGAAAATGGTCAAATACAAGATATAGCTGATTGGCAAAGAGTATTAATATATATTCCACAATTTCTTTCAAGATTGTCTCTTTTTATTTTGGGATATTATTGGATTTCTGAATGCTATTATGATAATAATTATATATTTACCAGATCATATCCTTCATATTTGGAAAGAAAGGAAGGGGCAAAAATTATTGTTGCAAATCATGTTTCTATAATTGATGGACTATATATGTTTTCAAAAAGTTATTTTGGAATTGTTGCTAAAGCAGGACATAAATCAATGCCTTTAATTGGATTATCTCTATCTGCATTAAATTCAATTTGGGTACCAACAACTCCTGAAGAAAAGAAAAAATTACCTGATTGTAAAACACAAATTAAAAAAAGAATTAATTCGAAATATCCTCTCATGATTTTTTCTGAAGGAATGACAAAAGATCCTAATTCTATTTTTATCTTTCAAAAGGGGGCATTTGAACCATTGCAACCAGTACAACCTATTGTATTGAAATATAAATATGAACATTTGGATCCATCATGGACATTTAATATGTCATCAACTATATTTCTCATATATCGATTATGTTGTCAATTTTATAATAATCTTTCTGTTGATTATTTACCAATAATTACCCCCCAAAATAAAACAGTTGAAGAATTTACTGAATTTGTTAGATATGAAATAGCGTATCATGGAAATTTTAAAGTTTATAATGTTTCAAATTATGATACATACATATATGGGTCATTAAGAAAAAAATCTGTTAATTTAGGATTATATTTTGCACAATTTATATGTGATTCACGACCTTGTTATTGTGTAAATAATGTATATTTTTCCAATATGCAAACATTATGTAAACTAGCAGGATATGATAATAAAAAAATAGGCAATTTAATTGAAGTATTTTATAATACAGATTCTAATAAGGATGGTAGATTGTCTTATGAAGAATTTAATAAATTTTGTATTGAAACAGATAATCAAAATATAATATCGGATTTAAATAATAATATTGAGACTTTTAGTTTTCTTGATTTTATTAAATTGGTTAATAAGAAAAATAATTAAATATTTCTTTATTTCTATTTCCATCATGATTATTATTTATCCATCTGTTTTGAAATTTATTTTAAATTTATTAACAAAATTTCACCTGATATTGCTTCTAATATTTTTACTTATATTTCATCACCAAATGAATAATATAAACACTTATTTATATTATTCATTTATTAATTCAGTTAAAAGCTTTGGTATATATATATCTTAAATCTGATTTAGCATCAATTATGTCTATATTTGAACTATTTATTTTACTGTTTTATTTAGAATCTTTAAATCTTTTTCACTAGTGAAAAAGATTGAAGAGTCTAAATTAAACAGTCCCTATATGTCTGATATTCTGTTTGCATTTTTATTTAATATAGATAATATAATTAATCTTTAAAAGTAGAAAAAATTCAATCAATTTTTTCCATAATTAAAAAAATAATTCTAAATGAATAATTATATAGATGAATTCTTCTGATACAAATAAATATTTTATTGTTGATAAGGCATACATGAAAATGATAGGGGAGGCCATATTATACAGTTCAATTCAATTTTCTATTGGTTCTGTTCAAATGAGCTCTACTTTTTCAGTAAAAAACTTTTCTAAAGACCAAGAAACTTTAGATAATGCATCTGCTGCATTAGCAGAATATATGGTAATTGGTACATTTTGGACATTAGGTGTATCAATGTTATTATATTCAAATTATGGGGCAATGGGTGCTGTATTAGGATTTATATGTAATTTATTAATTATGACATGGATCTATTATTCTTACCAGATGGCATTTAAAAATGCAACTCAAAAATATAATTTAAATCATCCTGTTCTATTTTAAAAAATATTGAAAACTAATCAATTTGTATTTACTATATATTACTTAAAAATATATAATAAACAAAAATGACTGATATTAAACTATATATACTTGTTAATACTGATTTAAATATGAGTTCAGGTAAAATTGGAGCTCAAGTAGCTCATTCCGCATGTAGAGTTGTTGAATATCTTACTAGAAATCCAACAGATATATATAATATGTGGAAATTAACTAATGCAAAAATAGTATTAGGTTGTAATACACAAATATTAAGAGAATTAATATCAAAATATAATGATAAAACTCAAGAAATATGGTGTGATTTTACAATAGATTCTGGACGAACTGAAATAGAACCTGGAAGTTTAACAACTATTGCATTTTGTCCTATGAAAAAAGATTCAGTCCCCAAAATTATAAAATCTCTAAAAACATTAAAAGATAATAATAATTTAACATCTATTAAAATATGTAATAATTTAACACCAGCATTTATTATTGCAGAATGCAGTATTGGACAAAAAAAATCAGGTGTTGATAAAGGTGGTAAATTAATATATGATTATTTAAAATCATTAGATCCTGTTATGTTTGATTATTTTACATTACATACAATATCAAAAGAAAAATTCGAATCAACTGGTTATGCTGATATTGAAAAATATGTAAGATATGAGGAATTATTTAATAGAATTCCCATTACATTAGGTGGTGATCATTCTATCGGTTTATCAACAGTAAGTGCATCTTTAAATGTACATAGTAATGATTTTCTTCTTCTTTGGATTGATGCACATGCTGATATTAATACAATTGAATCAAGTTTAACAGGTAGCACACATGGTATGCCGGTAGCCAGTTTAATGGGATTAATGAAAAATGAGTTATCAAAAAATATATTAAAACCTGAAAACATTATATATTATGGTATAAGAGATTTGGATAAATTTGAAGAGGATTTTATAAGAGATACTAAAATAGAAATAGCAAAAACTGTAGAAGAAGTTATTAAAAAAATTAGTAATTATACAAAAGTTCATATAAGTTTTGACGTGGATTCACTTGATCCTACTTTTTTTCCCAGTACAGGAACAAAAGTAGATAATGGTATTTCTCCTAAAGATGTTTCAATAATTTTACAAAATTGTGTAGGAAAAACCATAGCATTAGATATTGTAGAATTTAATCCTGAAATAGAACCGGAAAAAATCAATGATTGTTTAAATGTATTAGAAGAAATTTTATTTATATAAAAAGTTGAAAAAATATTTTATAAAAATAAAACATTTATATTAATAAATTATAATATAAATGGGTAATCTTTCAAGTACACAACAAGATAATAAAAAAAATAATATAAATATATTTATGCCAACAAATATAAATGATGGTTTATATAATGACATAAAATATATTTATAATAAGTTATTAATATTTTTTAAGGAAAAAGAAAATACAAAAATAGAAATTAATGAAAATCCCATAATAATAATAGATAATAGTGAAATAAAAAATAATATAGCCATTGTATTTGATTTGTTAAATGATATTATTTGTACAAATGATATATCACTTATTAAAAAATTAAATAATAATAAAATTATATATACTATTAAATTTAATATATCACAATTAAAATTAGAGCATTTGGGATCAGATTTTTTTACACTTCTTATTATATCATGTTTAATGAAAGGTGATAGTGATGATAAAAATTTTTATCAATATAAAAATAATAATCATGATTATATAATAAATTCATTATATGAATTTCAAAAACAAACTATTAATTTTAAAGCATTTGTAAAAATAGATTTTGATATACAATTAAATTCACTATTATCATATCCCGATTTTACAATTAAAATTATTTATTTAAATAAAGTAATAAGAACATTATATTTTAAAGACATAACTATTAATAGTGAAAAAATTTGTATTGATAATTATTATGAATTTCCATCATTATTATATTTATATAAATTATGTCATGAATATAGAAATGGTAAACCATCTAAAGATAATTTATGTATTAGAATGTTAAATTTGTTAGATAAATATAAATTAATAAAATATAAAAATAATAAATCAATAGTACAAATATATGAAAAAAATGATATGTCTAGAACATATAGAGAATATTATATTATAAATCAAAATTCTAATGAATTTTCTATTATAGATGATATTGGAATTAAAACATTATCTGATATTGAACTACAAAATATACATTTTGTTATTAGTAATAATAATGATTTAAATATATATATTAAAGCTATCGAAAAAATATTTCTATCAAAACTGTGTAAAAATAAAAAATTCGATATTTATTTACAAAGTGAAAAATTAAAAAATATGTTTATTGAAAAAATAAAACTATATGATGTTGAATATAATATAAAAGAAATAAATACTATAAATATGGAAAAAAGAAGAATATATTATAAATTTATATTTGATTTTTTAAATGAAGAATTTACGGATATAAAAAAAGAATATAAATTAAAAAAAATAAAAGAAAATAAAGAATGTACTATTGATAATGACACCAATATTAATAGCAATAATAGTGATGATGATGTTATTAGTCCGCTTATATCTAGAAAATATAAAAAAAATTGATTTATTTATAAATAAAATATCTATTAAAATTTAATATACATAATTAACAAATATGGTATTTATGTCAAAACTAAAAATCAAAAGATTTAAAATCAAAAATATTAAAAAAATAAATAAAAATACAAATTATATGAATATTGCAAAGAAAAAATTTGATAATTTAATTGTTAAAATAGATAATTTAGATAAAAAATATAGAATGTCGCAATTTCCTACTATTCCTTTTTTTAAATTAGGTTTAGGTACAATAGGAGTTATAACAATTGGTGGAGTATGCTATTATTTATCTAAAACATATATAATTAAAGAGGGTTCACATGTAGTATTAGAAATCGTAAAATCTGAAAAAACCCAGGAATCAATAGAATATGTTTTAAAACATCCTGATACAATTAAAATAGCAGATGAATTTTTAAAAGATAGATTTACAGCATTTCTAAATCAAAAATGGTTTAATGATTTACTTGAAGAAAAAATACAAGGAATATTAACTGATTTAACAAAAGAAAAATGGTTAAATGATTTACTTCAAGAAAAAATAACAGAAACATTATATAATGCTTCACAAAATCCTGAAAATATCAGAATTTTACAAGAATTAATAGTTAATGTATTAAAAAGTAATGAAACAATTGAAACAACTTCAAAATCTCTACGTAAAGCTGGTTTTAATATGTTTAATCCGTATACCTGGTCATTATGGTAATAAAATTATTTCAGACTTTCCAAGATAATTTTATTATGGTAATAAAATTATTTCAGACTTTCCAAGATAATTTTATTATGGTAATAAAATTATTTCAGACTTTCCAAGATAATTTTATTATGGTAATAAAATTATTTCAGACTTTCCGAAATATGGAATTAATACATGGGGGATTTTTATTTTATTTTCATTTATTTCTTGATAATTTTCTAAAATACAACACAATGTTCTTGTATTTGCATATAGAGTTGAATTTAACATATGTACATATTCTCCTTTATTATTAACAGTTTTTAATCTTCTTGAAAAATAATCTAATGTATTTGAACATGAAACTAATTCTCTATATCTACCTGATCCTGGAAACCATCCTTCAAGATCATACTTCATAGCTGCGGCATTATTTAAAGCTCCACTTACAATATTTACAACTCTATATGATAATCCTAATGATTCATAAAATTCTTTTGCAATATTAATCATATTTTCCATCATTTCCCAGCTTTTATCATTATCAGTTACTGTAAACATTTCTACTTTTTCAAATTGGTGCACTCTAAATATACCTGATACATCTTTACCGTGTGCACCAGCCTCTTTTCTAAAACATGTTGAAACACCACATATCAATTGAGGTAAATCTAATATTTTTTTATTTGCATGATACGCTGTTAGAAATTGTTCTGATGTTGCTATTAAATATTTTTCATCAATATCATGTAATTTATATAAAGTTTCATTAAATTCTGATAATTGACATACATTTTCGATCCATTCTTTTTTTAAAAAATGAGGAACATACATAACTTTGAATTTTTTATTTTGTATAAAATCTAATGAATAATTCATAATAGCATAATTCAATCTGACAAGATCTCCAATCATTATATAGCCTCTATGACCTGAAAAATCAGTTGCTGATTCTAGTAATTTAAATTTATCACACAATTCAGAATGATCTAATAAACCATCAATTTTTATAGGATCTCCATAAGTTGATATTATTGGATTTCTATCTTCATTATCATCAATAGGAGTTTTATCTCCTATTAAATTTGGAATTGTTGAAACTAAACTATTTCTTTCAGAAAATAATTTATCTACAGTTTCCTGTGATAATATAAGTTTTTTATTAATATCTCTTGACATATCAATATAATATGTTCTATTTGCTCCTGTAATAACTGATTGTTCATTTAAAAACTCTTTATCGCGATCAGTTAAAATATATTTACCAGGAACTAATTTAGTTAGTAAATTTTTCAATCTATTTATTTGTTGTAAATTATATAAATTAGAAACATATTCTTTGTGTAAAACTTCTATTTTATCTATTAAATCTACATTCATAAATCTCGCCTTTAGTGATGAAATATATTGTTCTTTATTTGCAAAGAGATATGATATGTCCATTTATTAATTTATGTATATTTATATTTTGATACATTTTATATTGTTAGAATTTATATATTTCATCTTTTTTATTGTTTTACTGTTTAATTTGGACTTTTAATACTTTTATTTAAAATTTTATTATAAATTTTGAATAAAATACTGAAACCAAAATTAAATATTCCCTATATAAAAAATTTGATAAATAATATTTCTAATAAAATAGATAATGTATTGAATTATAAATATATATAGATTAATAGATGGAATATAAAAGATATGATACTACTTTAGATAATTTAAAAGATGAATTAAATAAATTCGGAGTTGCAACTATTCCAAACGTTTTAACAAAAAAAGAATGTGCAGATCTACGTGAAAATATTTGGAAAGAATTAAATTATGTTACAAAAAAGAAATTTTCTGTTAATAATGAACAATCATGGTTTAATTTTTATCAATTATATCCACTTCATAGTATGTTATTTCAACATTGGCAATTGGGTCATATTCAACCTGTTTGGGATATAAGACAAAATGAATCAGTAGGTAATGTTTTTTCTAAATTTTGGAATGTACCAATAAAAGATTTATTAGTAAGTTTTGATGGTTTATCTATAAGTTTACCACCAGAGGTCACAAAAAGGGGATATTATAATAAAGATATTTCTTGGTTGCATACTGATCAGTCACCATTAAAACAGGATTTTTGTTGTATTCAGGGATTAGTAAATTTATATCCAGTTAATAAAGGTGATTCAACATTAAGTATATTAGAAGGATCACATATATATCATCAAGATTTTTTTAAAGAAACAAATAGAAAACCGAAAACAGATTGGTATAAATTACAAGATGGAGAAAAAGATTTTTATACAAAAAAAGGTTGTAATCAGTATTGTGTTGAAGCTGATGAGGGATCAATAATATTATGGGATTCTAGAACGATTCACCAGGGTATTGAACCACAACTTGATAGAGAAAAAAGAAATTTTAGAATGGTTGTTTATATTTGTATGATGCCTAGAGATGGAGTAAGTAAGGAAATATTAGATTTTAGAGTATCTGCATTTGAGAAACTAAAAATGACAAATCATTGGGCTATTAAACCTAAATTATTTGATGAGTATCCAAACACTTATAATAAACCTCTTCCTCAAGTAAATCCAATACATAAACCAGTTCTACAAGATATAGGAAAACATTTAGTAGGTTATTAATTTTTATTTATTAATATTACAAAAAGTATTAAAGTTCCAAATTAAACAGTAAAATAATACTTTAAATATTTTACTGTTGTTTTTTATTGAAGATATTAATAGTTATAATTTTTATTAGAGATAATTAAAGTTATTATTTTTATTTAAGATATTAATAGTTATAGTTTTTATTAGAGATAAGTAAAGTTATTAATTTTATTAGAGATAATTAAAGTTATTATTTTTATTTAAGATATTAATAGTTTTATAATTTATAATAATCAAAAGTTAATAAATAGAATATAATAGTATATATATTTATTAACAATAAATGTTAAAAAATAACTTTCACGTGTGAAAAAAAAATATCTCAATATTCTTGAGAAAAAAATTTTTACTTATAAAATAATTTTAAAATATCACTTTTAGTGTTAACATTAAAAGTGATATATATTATAAAAATATCTATCAAAAGTCTAATAAAAATTTATATTTTATAATTTATAAAAGTATAACTATCTATATATTTGTACATAATAATATTTTTTTTATAATAAGTATCACATATAACATAATTTCATTTATAATTAATTGAATAACATGCCATATTATATACTTTTTAG
>Ga0208088_1000023_pt1 | contig 27774 bp, 23 predicted proteins | sample LakMenEpi02Apr12_FD_150661 | JGI IMG/M metagenome (GOLD analysis project Ga0208088, IMG submission 150661) | Freshwater microbial communities from Lake Mendota, WI - 02APR2012 deep hole epilimnion (SPAdes) | ecosystem: Environmental > Aquatic > Freshwater > Lake > Epilimnion/Euphotic zone ...
CGCGGAATGTAGACTAATGGGCCCGCGCTGCCGCGGAATGTAGACCAATGGGCCCGCGCGCCGCGGAATGTAGACTAATGGGCCCGCGCGCCGCGGAATGTAGACCAATGGGCCCGCGCGCCGCGGAATGTAGACTAATGGGCCCGCGCGCCGCGGAGACATATCTTATTTTTTTGGAGTTTATTAAATACATAATATATACATATACTGAAATAAAATGGATAAATCGATCGAACGCAGCTCAAAAAAAGATGATAAACCACACGATAACATATTGAAAAAAAATTCAACTTCTTATCCAATCAAAGTTAATACAAAATTAAAGGCATTATATGATGAATATCTCAAATATTCGAAATCGGATTCCGCTGATCAAGAATCATTAATTGCTAAAGGTCTTAAATATTATCAATATCTAGTACGTGGTATTATGACTAATCCAGAATATGGGATTGGTCAAAAAGATAATTCACGTGGATTACTTATCTATCATTCGATGGGTGTTGGTAAAACATTCTTAGCTGTTTCAACCGCTATTGGTTTAATGGATAAATATAAACCGGTGGTAATACTTGCGAAATCTCTTCAGAAAAATTTCAGTGGTACGATTGAAAAGTATGTGAAAATACTTCATCCGAATTTATCAGGTGAAGAGCTTACGAAACTACAAGTAGATATTGTTAACAAATTTAATTTCGTTTCATTAGATGCATATAATATGCATGATCAAGTTTCCAAAGTTGCCGTTAATGATCTTAGTAATAAATTATTGATTGTTGATGAAGCACATAACTTATTTCGTGGGATTATTAATAGTAATACTGATTCGACTAATGCTCGAAAACTTTATAACATGGTAATGGCAACTAAAAATATGCGTATATTATTCTTAACTGGGACACCTGCCGCAAAGTCGCCATTTGAATTAGTTGCATGTTTTAATATGCTAATGGGCTACGAAATTTTACCAGCTCAGTATGAAATATTCCATCGTAGTTATGTATATGATAATATGGGCGATATTGCAAATATGGGATATATTAAGAATAAAGATAAACTATCTAATCGACTCATGGGAATGGTGTCATTTGTACCGACTGGTGAATCAAATTCAGATAAATCTGATGAATTCCCGGAAGAATATCCTACAATTATAGAGAATATTGAGATGTCTGCAGATCAATATCGGCAATATTTATTAGCTCGTGAGAAAGAATCGGATGAAAAAGGATCAAACTTTAAAGGATTAAATCGTGTTGTTAAGTCTAAACCAATGTCATTACCAAGTGCATCATCTGAAAAAGGTAGTACATATTTTGTTAAATCCCGTACGATTAGTAATTTTGCTAAGGCCTATGATAATGCATTTGATATTAATGATATGAATAACTATAATTGTAATAATTCGGAGAAAATGTGTCGGATAGTCGAAAATATTAAAAAATCTCCAGGAATTGCAATCGTATATTCTCAGTTCGTAAATGCTGGTGGACTTAAAACATTTGCAAAATATCTAGAAAAAGCCGGATACTCCGAATATACTTCCGTGCCACGCACAGGTGGTGCTGAACCATTAAGTTACAATTCCTATATTGCAAATGGTACTATTGGCCGACATTTTAAACGTAAAGTAATTCCAGATAATAAAATACCGATGGATAGTGTTGTTAATTTTCATATGTATTACACAATAATGAGTGTTGCATCGAATAAAAAAATCAAATATATTTCGTTTCAAACACCCGAGTTATGGAACAAAAACATAGAAGAATATGTGATTAATTCGACTGTTGATTATAAAAAACATACAATTCTCAAAATATCGGATATATTACAAACTAAACCATTTTCGGACAAAGATAAAATTTTATACTTATCTACACCTGAAATAGATCCAAATGCTCCGAATTGGTATAATTTTGCATCTAAAAATATACCAGAGCGAATTGATTTAAGTACAAAATGTGTATTTGGATTTGATATTAATGAAGAAAAAATATTACATATATCAAATGTCGAAGATATTGATAAATTTGAAAAAGAGTATGTTATGTGTCCAGATGATATAAGTGTTGAAGATCGTATTTTATGTGATTACTATGGATTCGTAAACTGGAAAAAAGTATCTGAAACATATCATGGACTTATCATTAATCCTTATATTGTTAAAGATATCAAATTCCGGATTTGGTATGACTCATTTGATGTTAACACTGCTATGATATGGAATAATGATGCTATTAAAAATGTATATATACTATATACTCCTCTATATGGGATAAATACAACCATAATGTCATCACATGACATACTGTCCATAAAAAAGGGTGGTGATGAATTCGGGTCGACAACATCGGAGATAGTAAATGACGTGAAGTTGAAATATGCGATTATTTCGGGCGAAGTAGATACTGTTGATCGGGAGAATATTCAAAAAGTTTTAAACTCACCGGGTAATATTAATGGTGAACTTATAAGTGTTTTGTTAATATCTAAAACAGGTGCTGAAGGTTTGGATCTTAAAGGTGTACGACAAGTTCATTTAATAGAGCCATATTGGGATAAAGCCCGAGAAGATCAGGTTAAATCCCGCGGTATCCGGCTTGGAAGTCATAGTCATTTACCACCCGATCAACGCAATGTTCAACCATATTTATATATATCTGTCGCAAATAAACAAGTGTTTGATGGTATGGTTACTCGAGCAGATAAAGTTGCATTGATTGAAAATACAGATGAATCTTCAGTTGGACCTGTACGTCGAGGGGAAATAAAACTTATCGAGACTGAGACGATTGATGAACAATTTCATCGGAAAGCGGTGATAAACTATAAAATTAATATGGCATTTCGAACACTTTTACAGGAAGTATCAATCGAATGTGCATTTAATGATTATAAAAATTGTAAGGTTTGCATGCCTGATGATAAACCATTATACACAAATAGTTTCATTCAAGATTTACATTTGCCAGATCCGTGTAAAAATGTTGAAGAACAAGAAGTTGATGTTAATGAGTTAGTTTTTAATAATAAACCCTATTATTATCAAAAAAATGCAGAATCGTTTACGGGATATGAATTCTTTGAACATAATGACAAAATTGATGCATATACTCCTATTAGTAAATCAACACCACTATTCTTAGAATTATCAGAATATTTGATTAATATGAATACTCAAAAATCATTAAATACTATAGTCAAGATTATTGGAGGTGCTGAATATACAATCTTTGTTAGTGAACCGTGGTTTGGTTATATTAAATCTGGCAAAAAAACTGTCGAAGTACGTAGAAATAAAGGTGATTTTAAGAAAATGCAGTCTGGTGATATTGTTAAATGGATTTGTAAAGATGATTCTGTATTAACTAAGATTATTAAAACACAAACATATGACACGTTTAAAAAATATTTAGAAGCTGAGGGTTTGAACAAATGTCTACCAGGTGTAGAAACTATTGAAGCTGGTGTCGCAATTTATCATAAATATTATACATCTGATGATAATGTTTTGGCTATAGAAATCGAAAAAATATAAGATTACCTTAATGCAGCTGCAGCTGAAATATATGAAATAAAAACTTAAACCAAGTTTGATGATATTTACATATATTTTTTGTCAAATTTGAATATTTTAACTTTCAGAAATTTGTAAGTCTTTGTTGAAAGAAAGAATACCGTCAGCCGACGATATGGGCTTATTTGATTATTAATCAAATAGAATGTGTGAAATCTCCACGTGAAAAGGGATAGTCTTGTCAACTTTAATGACTACCAGATCTCAAGAACAGGGCGACCACCTTCCAAGGTCAAACGGCAAGTATTTGCTACTCGGGCATGAGCAACGCAAGTATGAGCCACAACAAACCAAAAAAACAACAAAATGAATGGTGGCTGGATTTATTCCTGAACAAAGTTCAGGAATAGAAAACAAAGCGCCAAAAGAGTTATGATCACAGGTGTCGTGTGAAAGTGTGCTCTTAAAAAAACTTTTTTACTTCAATACACTGCCTTCCCAGACATAGTGTACTTGGTAAGGAGGAACGATTTGACTTCCATCTGGCACTTTGCACCATCGACGCCCGTAGCGTCAACTTGCATATTCTTCTTGCTGTACAACCAAGTCTTCATATCTACTGGTGCTAACCCAATATACTCCATCGGATCGCCTAGTGCCTTCCTGATCGTTTCAGCAAGATCACCAAATAATTTTGCCGGAAACTCGTCTCCACCGTCTTTCAACGTAATGTGTACGCGAGTAAAGCCTTGACAGTCGACTGGGATAGCAATCTCCAGATTTATCATATTTGACAACCCCAGCAGCCCTGATAACTTGATCTTGAAGCAGTCAACCGACCTGCATGAGAACGCCTTAATCAACTCCAAATCAACAGCTTCCTCTCCATACGCAGCCGTGATGTGCTTACCCTTCAATTCTTGATTCAGTACATACATACCAGTCCACATGGGTTTGTCAGTGAATGACTCATCAGCATCGCGCACAAATTCGATAGCCAGTAGGCCGGACTCAGTTACCAACTTCAACACCTGATCCGGATCGGGTACCGCATCAGGCAATGTCGGGATACGAAACACTGGTCCACCATAATCAAATTCGGGACTGTACATTTTCCATGCACAGCGTTTCACATAATCGTCTGCCAATTTCACAATCGCTTCTGCAATTTTCTTCTTGTTTGACGCGGTTGCTTTACTCAGGTTTAGACCCCACGCATCCGGATCTCGGGTGATCCTATTAATCATCCGACTCTTCATCTCAACATCAGATAGGTCATCTCCAACCCGTACAACAACAATCTTGACAAGTTCGGGATCAATATCAAAGTTACGGAGGGTTCGTTCAAAGTTGTACTTGGATTTTATGACATCATCAGACTTGAAGATGTCGCAGAACGGACTTCCATTGCTAGACACAACCAGGATCCCGGCTTTCATTAACTTCGACAGAATCGCATATAGTTGTACTCGGATCCGGTCTTTGCCAAGGTAATGTGCTGGAATTCCGTCAATCGTATCACTGTCGAAGTGTTCGCAATCGAGTTTCTTGGCAATCACATCTGCTACAGAAGATTTACCTGCACTGATAGGTCCAACAACCATCACCAATGTGAGCTTCCCCTCGGGTTTAGCTGACGATACATCGGTGTCGGTGCCGGTCGAATCTGCAACATGCGGGTTGCCAGAACCAGATGCGGGAACAGTCCGTCCATCCGCAGTGCGCGTTGTTTGCGCCGGGTTAATCGGAATGGGGACGAAAGCGTTGGGAGCTTGAAAATTCAACCCGCCAACACCGGCCATCATGCTATTCCCCATCGAGAACAACATCATCATCAGCAGGGCCAATATAGCCATGCCAAATGGGTGCATCTTGACGCGATACAATGTGTTGTGAGGCTGAAAATACGGGGGGCGTTGGTTTTTTTTCAGCGATTAACATTTGAGAATAAAAAAATTCAAATTTGAAGATATATGTTTTATAATAATATATCATCGTATTACACTTATATAAAAATGTATCAACTCGAGTTTATTTTCGATTTCCTCGATTTTTCCGATATTGTTCGATCAGCACTTGTTTGCCGCCGTTTTAATATATCATACATTAAATATCTCACATTGAGGTCCGATACATGGATTATAGAACAGGTTGACCGATATTTGAGTTGTCGACAAATTTTAATGGCTGAACGTATTCTAAGATATTACATTTGTTTGAACGACATATCCGGTAATAAATTTGCATATGCCAAATATAAACATATCTTGTCAGATGGGGTACATCCGTTACATGTATCCGTAAAGAATAGATCTAGTACTATCGCGGCGCGCGGGCCCATTGATCCGCAAGTTGCAGATCAAATACTGCTAAATTCGGCAGAATCGCATCCCGTATTATGCAGAAAGATTACTACGCCTATCCGGCAGGATAGTACTACCGCGGTGCGCGGACCCATTGATCCGCAAGTTGCAGATCAAATACTGCTAAATTCTGCAGAATCGCATCCCGTATTATGCGGAAAGATTACTACGCCTATCCGGCAGGATAGTACTAAAATAATAAGTAAATATATTTATATGCTTAGTACTTATATTTGGGATAATTGTTGGTATAATCCAACATATCGAGATCATCGGACGGAAATTTATAAATTTCTAAGAAAGCGTGTAAACAATAATTTAAATGATTATAACATATATATTCCTATTAATTTGTACTCACATAAAAATTCCGATTCCAATTTAGTTTATAGTTCCAATTTATGTAAATCAAATACGGATGTACCATATTCTAATTCATTTAATCCAAATAAAAATTATGTTATATCACTAATATTCGCATATATATGTATTCGGGATAAACAGTTTGAATTAGCAAAAAATATCATAATTTCGATTGAGAATAAAAAATATAATGTTATCCGACAATATAATATCTTGTACTATTTGGTTAAATGGCATTTAACGAATAACTTCGGGTATCTGTCAGTATTTAAAAATTCCGATTTTGCATTTGGTCTTTATATATATGGATGCAAATTGCATGAACATAATATATCAACATCAAATAGATCGGATAATACACAATTTATAAAAATTTTATATAAATGTATTGAATTAGATCCATCATTTGTAAATGCAATTAATGCAATTATATCTACTGATAATCGATTTGATTTAATATTATCAAGTATTAGATCAAATCCAGATCATATTCCTAGTTATATATCTAATTTATCGTTATTATTTGAAAAACTTGGTAATATTACGACTGATCGTGGACCTGAGCATATAAGACAAGATAATATAATGTATAAAATTTTAGATTCAGTGGAGGATTTTATGATATCAAAAAATAGTTTATATCCAAATCATAATACTAAAGAATTAAAATTCGATAAATTTACTAATTTTAAACATAGTTTAATATGTGTTAATATACATTATATTCTATCTGATCAGAATTTAATTGTTAAAAATTTAGTTCTATTATATCGTCTATATACTCATAATTGTTGGCTAAGAAATGATATGTCTACATGTAGAGGGGATATTAGGAGTCTATTACTATATATCCAAAATAATTTTAATCTGACTCCAGAATACAAAAAATATATTTATGATCAACTCGCATTTATATAACCGCTGCGCGCGGACCCATTAATTATAACCGCGGCGCGCGGACCCATATACCGCGGCGCATGGAATCTAAATAGTAATAACCGCGGCGCACGTAATCTAATTAATTATAACCTCGGCGCATGGAATCTAAATAGTAATAGCCGTGGCGCACGGAATCTAAATAGTAATAATAATATCTTCATCGACATATGCTTTTAGATTAAAGTTTTTGAACTTAGTCATCATTTTTTCACTTTCCAATACAGTTGATAATATATGTTTAGATATCTCATAAGATAGCTTTTTTACCCATTCATGTTTAATATCAGACACATTTGAGATTTGTAATAATATATCACAAAAGGTTTCTATCTGAAATAATACGACATCTTTAGGTTTACGAGAGTTAATTAAATTATTTAGATTTGCATTAAATCGATTTAATATATTATTAATACGATCGTTTTTAATATAATATTCACTATAATTATCAAAATTTTCATTATCTTTAAATTTAGTTAATATATTTGCATATTTAGTTGTATATCGGAATTGATTAAATAATGTAATTACTAATAGTATTATAGATTTTAGATTTTGGATTACGGGACTATTATTTGATGTTATCTCGTCAAAATATTTCTCAGTATTCATTACAACTGCCATATCGACACCTTCCGTATATCCTAGAGTTTCTAGCATTTTAATATCAATATTCATAATAACACTTAATTCAGTTAATTTATTATAACTAAATTTCCATTCAGTTATATTATCTAAATCAACAGGGGGTTTATTTTCTTTTTTAATGGATCCGTGCGTATGTAATGATGACTGAGTTTGTAATTTATCATATTCAGCTTTAAATTTATCATAAAATACATATGCATTACTCATAATTTTCATATTACTTTGATTACTTTGATTACTTTGATTATATGTGTAAATTAACTCTGTAGTAATTTTACATTTATTACATTCTTGATGACTTGTATTTGCTAAATTTTTAAATTCATGTACTCCGCCCAATGGACATCGAGATGTAAAGAAGATAAAGAAATTATTAATTTTATGTTGTTTACTCAACGATTCCTTAATCTTCTGAATATTAATTGTACTAATTTCCGATAATTTAATATTGCAATATGGGCATTTAATATCAATTATACTATGTCCACTATGTGTAGGTTTATCTGTTTTTAATAACTTATTAATATCGTTACTTGTATATTCATTACCATCATCATAAATGTATATATTCTTTTTAAAATTAAAATTGTTAACCCAGCTATGTTTAATCCCATTTTCATCATATATGTATGATAATTTCATATCTTGATTTTTATTAATCAAATAATCAAATGTACGCGATTTCTTATATTTTATATTTGTATAAGGTTTTGAATTTGCAATAGATCTCATTACCAGAAAGCTATTCTCTTCTTTTTTAAACACATAAAACTTTTTATTATATTTATCCATTTGCTCTTGAGAATCAATTTCCGTTAAATACTCCCGCATTAGATCATATGACTTACGTCTAACTGCATTACCGGCTAACATAACATTATTCCATTTTGTATTTTTTTCATACCGTTTTGATGGTTTTTCAATTCCACCTACAAATTCCGTAATTGCTCGACTAAACTTAAGTATATCCTGATTTTTTGGTATATTAAGATTGGTTGTAAATGATTTTAATATACGTTCATTATTTATATCATAATTGGTTGGTGGTGGTTGTTTATAAATATTACGCCAGAAGTTAATATTTTTAATCCCATATAAATAAAGAATATCTATATTATTTGGATATTGGATAAATGTCTTCTGATTATTCCTATTAATACCTAATAACTGTTGTGTAAGTGCATTATTATTTCGATTATATGTATTTTCTAATGCTTCTTGCATCGATATACCAACAACTGTTTTAAATTCAAGGTCTCGTACATTTGTGTTAATGTTCGATATAATTGATGCATATTTATAAATTGGATTAACACTGATAATATCGTCAATACTTATGTTAATATTATTTTGATTTGTCATTGATGATTCACCGGATACCATCATTTCTTTATACATTTCTTTAAATCTCTGGATAATAATATCATTATCGAGATCACTATATTGAATTATTTTTTCATATGTTGACAACATAAACGATATTATTGATTCCGCATATTTACTCATCTTAGAATTTCGTGGTACATCTCGGAATCCAAGTCTATCAATATCAGAACTAGTACTACCATACGATAATCTTATCATATTCAAAATATACGCATAAATTATAATAATAATATACATATTCACTTCTGGTGGGATATTATTCTCATCATACCGAAATTTCGTACTCTTAATGATATTAGTTTCGATTTTCTTATATATCGGATAACAATACTCTATTATTGTCTTTGCAACCGTCTTTATATCCACTAATTTACCAAATACAACATTATTTATAGCTTTTAATGATTCAAACCACATAATTTTCTGTACTGGCGAATTTTCATATATTCGAAAAGTATCATCACGTTCTTTAGTCTCATATAATTTGGATATGAATTCATTGCAGATTTTGCAATAATATGATGAAAACCCATCCAAGTCATTTTCATCGACGCCAACTTTAACCGAATATTTTTGAAGAAATTCCAATATAACCCCGTATGCACGTTTATTATATTGCATTTCAATCATATTATCGGTATGTGGACATATAATATTATATCCGCATACTTTACATGCGATCATAGAATGGTTATTATTCGGATCTGGATCAACAGGTGATTTATAATATGTGGATCTTAACTGATTTAATATTTCATACCGACTATTGATATTATTAATATGCATCAACTTGTAGACTAATTTAACATGTTCACATTTATTATTAATGGTACCTTTCCATTTTAACTCCATTTTAAGATATTCCGATTCAACTAATTTTCGAGCTGCAGCATCAGGTAGTAATTTTAAAACGGAATTTGGATCATCTAATAGATTATTTTTTGTTAGTTTATTGGTGATATCATTTGCAATATTTCCGAACTTTTGTTGAATGATAATCAAATATCTCTGGGCTTTAGCAGTATTATTAAAATACACATTTTCAATTTCAATATATTTTAATCTTTCAAGTTTTTTCACTCGAATAAAATTAATTGCACTATCAATCTCATCTGTTAATTTATGTAACTGGTAGTAATATAATGGTAATGTATTATTTGAATACAATTCAGACAATATATTCAGTTTATATGTCGATAGATCGGATATTGGTAATTCCAATTTCTTTTCAATTTCGATTAAGCTATTACTAAGTTTGAATCGAAATGTTTTATAATCCGCAATTTCTTTTTGTACAATAGGACTATGATCTTCATCATATAAATTCTTATTAATATTGAATACATAATGTGCATTCAATTCTGAATGAATTTGCATTAAATTCTTAATCTGCGATACTAATTTACTTATAATGACATTCGAATATCCAAATTTAATTAAACCAAGATCAGAAGTTTCCAAATTAGGTAAATCATCCGGCACTATAATCGGACTCTTAATAATCCCATTTCGGGCAAATATAACAGACATTACATCTGATGTATAATTACCGACTATTACATGTGATTTAATAATATCGGTATTATATCTGTGGTGCGCGGGCCCATTGTGCGTTATACCGATATTTAAGTTTGGGAACTTAGTATAATATAAATCTAATATGGATCTATATTGATTATTTGGATTAATAGTAAATCCGATTAAATGAATAATTTCTTCGTTAGAAACATATACTTTATAGTACTTACCATTATTATAATAAATACACATAGTTCTCTTTTTAACTTGTACACTAATTCCATCTTTAAATTTTGATTTATTTGCATTACGTACATTAATATTACCGGGTAATAAATCAATAATAGGTATTAATGTTGTATCTAATAATAGTCTTCGAACTACAATTTCGTCAATATCGGATTCACGTATTGTTGGATTATTATTATTTAAAAATTGATATTCTAAGATAAGCTGTTTTATTCCATCAGTATCATCTTCAAAATATATATCAAGCATATCGGAACTAAGTGTCAATAAGTCAATATCATTCTTTTTTAAATTCAATACTTTAATCTGTTGAACTTTCGGTTCTTGGACATGTGATATAATGGGATCTGATGTATCCATAATTAATAATAGGTTAACAATAAGTTAACTAGAGTTTGTAAATTTTAACAAATAATTCATATAATCTATGTAATAAATATTTTTAATATATATTCTCCGCGGTTTGCAGGCCCGTTTGTTCTACCTGCAGAATACTGTCCCGTCAAATTGCTGCTTTGTCTCCATGGCGCGCAGACCAATTTGTCACCGCGGCGCGCGGACCCATTTGTCAGTATAGTTATGTAAAGAATAATCAAAAATAGTTAAAAATTGAATTAGAATTTATAAATACTTATATTATACCTTTATTATAAAACAACGGATATATTAAGTAATCAATCCTAGTACCAAAAAATGCATACACTTAATTCACTTGTTGCCTCTTTAAATCTAATGGCTAATGAACAGAAATCACAAATGGAAATTCTCGGATGGTTATATGATTATGTAACTCAATATGGGATTAAAATGCAGTATGCCGAGTACACTCCAATAGATACAATATTGAAAGATGACCCTAGAGTTGAGTTAATTGATGGCGAATATGTACCATACAATATTACAACTAATGAGAATAAAACAGCAAATAAGTATATTAAATTTACATATCTCGAATCCGAAAATAAAGTTGTCTATAAAATTATTTTATCATATATTCGAGAATATAATCATGGTCCAGTCCATCATACACTTGTTAATGAATGTAATGGCGCTATTATTGATGCATTAACTTGGAAACTACTAGTACGACCACCTAAAATATTTAATCAACTCACACAATCAATGACTGAATCTATTAATATTGGACTTGCAGATGACAATTATGAACTAATTAAAATTATTGATGGTACAATGGTAACCATTTATAATAATGACCATCCATTATATGGGCCAATTTGGTGTATTTCGACTGCGAATGGTTATGATGTATCATATATTCGGTGGATGGGTCCAAAGACCTATGCTGAGATAATTTATGAATTACTGATTGTGTATCCGGAATTTGTGGAGCAATCAGGACTAACACTTGAAAATGATAAATTATGTCCGGGTGATACCCGATTGGAATTTATTAATTTGGATAAATCTCAACATTATTCATTTATTATTCGTACTCATAACTTTCATCCACTATATCAAGACCCAGAAGGGATTTGGGTAATTGACCAATATAAGGAAAATTCAACTCAGATTAAGCTACCAGGTCAAATTAAATATTCGATTAAGGATTTTAAGATTAAGTATAGTATTAAAGGTAATCTGACTATTGATAAGATTGAATCAATTATAAATAATACTAATGAACTTGATAAAAATATTAATTATGGATATATGTTGCAATCTAAGAAACATATTACGGGTGATGTGATCGATACATGTAATTTAAACGTAATGATTGATTCGAATTTATTAAAACGTGTTCGTGATGCAATTTACAAATATCCATCATCAATTATCCGAGATTCGCTAAGTCACAATAATCGCACCGAGTATTTTATTATGAAAGCATTTCTAACACCAATAAATCATACAGAGTTCTTATCATTATTCCCACATTTCAAACCTATGTTTGATGCATTCCAAGTAATATTCGATTGTGTGGTGAATACTATACTTCAAATGCGACAAAATCAATTAATGTCAGATACACCTATACCAGTATCGCCGGATCAGACACCTCTGTTAGCAGTATCTAATGCATTATTAGAATATATAACGAAGTCAGATGTAACATTTAATCCAATTAATGCGGATGCAAAAAAAATAATCAAGAATTATATCCTGAAGTCAGAATATGCAATGATGTTCTTGAAATTACTTTAAAAAATATAATAATGTTATTTTCGAAATATTATTTTTTTTTAATTCTATATATACTGACAATCGTACTTATATCTATTTTAATAAAATGAGCACTACTACTATTCCAGTTGGTCAACCAGTTGGTCAACCAGTTCCAAATGTTGTATATGTTAAACAACCGGAAAGTGGTTTTTGTTTATTAGGTAAACTATTCGTCGCATATATTATTTTTGTAATTATTGTGTGTGTATTAATTTTTGCATACGCTATGTATAAACACAGCTCTAAATCGGAAAATTTTGAGTCTATGGTTCGGGTAACAGATCATACGGGTATAATGAATCGTCCCGATATTATTGATTCAGAACTAAATTGGCAAAAAAAGTATAATCCGGATAACCTTACAGCCGATGAATATTATGATGATCGCATGTATAATCATACGGGTCATACCTCGGCTCCTATAGATTTCAAATATCCGGGAACAGGAACTCTATACCGTAAATTTACTAAAAAATCGGCAAACTAAGATAAACTATCCGCAAGATAGCACTGCAACTTATTTCATTGCGGCGATCATCTTTGCCAACATATGAATGTCATCTTGAAGTGTGAGTTCCGATGCGGATAATTTACAATATAAGAACTCAATATCGGAATAACTTACCATATATTCACTAAATCCAGCATTCTGTTTAAATAGACTATTTTTTAGTTTAAGTCGGCGTCCTTTTTCAGTATCAATAGTATTATTTGATACAACAAATCCGCCTGTATTAAATTCACCATCTGTATTAATATATCGGATATGATCTCCATAATTCAAAAATATCCATTTATCTTTGGGGATATTCGCATATCCGATTAATTTTTCACGTTGTTCATCTTCAGTTAAAGGTTTTCGTAAACTGGAATTCAACGCTTTAACACCACCTGTAACATTTTTAAGCTGATAAGGATTTTTACTGGACATGATTTAGTCGCAGTTTATATATGTTCAGGATATATAGGATTAAAATATACAATATATAGGATTAAAATATACAAAACAAAAAATAATACGCATTCGTTTATTTTGGTAGGATTGATTAATCATTATTAGTGTCCCATCCATTTGATAAATTGTTTGCGCACATTTCTTCGAAATTTCTAAAATTTGTTAACGGGTCGCAAGGCCCGGATAATTCATATAATAATTTGTTATATATATATAATGGTATACATATTATATATACACCGGTTTCAATTTTTACAATTTAACAATTTTGACGAATACGCTAGATATGGCTGAGAAATCTGAAAAAAATCTATATAGCAAAAATCTTAAACCAGACTCAAAAGGGGAAATATCTAAAAAATCAGACTTACTTGACTGGTTATATAATGAATATAAAAAAACCCTAGAATTAGAAGGTATTGAAAGTGATCACAAATATAAGGTATTTATTAATAGTTTAAACCCAAAATATAGACTACTATTCGGATATACTAGGTTGCAGGCATTCCAAAATGTTAGATATGGATTTCCAATGCGTGATGCTGGCTATATATCAGCAACTTTTCTGATTACAATTCCTCGAAATAGGGATGTTACGGAAGTTAATATGGGATTTGTACTCTGGCAACGAGATATTGATGGCTATGCGATTAAGACTGAAACAACTGAAATTGTCGGTCATGGAGATAATGAAATGGAATTAGTTGATATGTATTCTGAACCGGAATATATTTGTTTATCACCTACTTATGAATCTAAAGACGGTGAATACAGGCATAATCTAATATGGTATAAACATTTTCAAAAAAAATATGCAGAGTTAATTGATATAATTGGGGAACTCGAAATGTTAGTATTAGAAAATATTAAAAACGGAAATATCAATATTAAGGTGCGATTTTATCCAAGTGAAGTACAGGATGATGAAAATGGACCAATGCAATATGTCGATAATCATCGACTAGGTATCAAATCAGTTGTTGCATACTTCTTAAGTGGATATCTTCGTGGATATCGATTCCATCAAATTCACACTCTTGAAAGTCATATCAAACTTTTTAATGAACTTTATAGATTATTTAAGCCATATTGTAAAAAATATTTATTTGATTACGAAAACCGTAGAAAACTATATGCGTTTGTACATGGTAAAATTTCGGCATTAACAACCCAATTTGGGATTAAATTCATTCCTCTTACTATTCGTGAAACTCAGCATATTGGTGATATCACATATGCACCATGGCGTGAAGTTTATATTACATCCCGTGCAACGGATGTTCTTGTTAATGTATCTGCACCGGGTGTTGCAACATTCGGAGATTGGGGATTGATTAATGGGATTGATTCTGGGTTTTTGTCGAACCAATCTATGAAAGTTAAATATGAAAGAAGTGATAAAACAGTTATTATGAAAACTAGTATCAACCAAGTTCGAGATGAAGTCGGACAAATTAATGAAGAAGATGCTGCATTTATTAAACTTGATAAACACATGTATGACTCATTGGATCATATCCAGGAATCAATCGAATTATCCGATATTTTATTAGCATATACAATGGAACATGTCGGATTTACATTCGGATCGCAATATAATCAAATTATTAATAATACATTTATTGAAGATAAACGATTAGCGATGATGTTTTCTGAACAGGATTTTCAAGTAAAGTTATTATTCGAAGTATGTTATAGTTTAAATGCGCTACATACTAAAACCGGAATTATTCATGGCGATTTACATATTAATAATATGACAATTTACGAACGCGTACGTAATCGCGATGTTAATGATTTAAGAGGCAACCTAATATCAACAGCTGTTCCATTTTCTGAAACTGCCGTCGTGGCATATATTCTAAGTAATAAAGGTAATTTAGATACATATATATTCCCATATGATGGAATTAATCCAGTAATTATCGATTATAGTCGTGCTATTTTAGACGATTCAATCCGGGATGAACTAATTTCGGAGTTTAATGGAGCTATGATTGAAACATTTTATCGAGATCAAGCTACTCGTGCATTGTTTATGTTTTCGAAATATCTTCCAACATTTACGAAAAAATATCAAAAAGAAATAAAAGGATTAATATACACTAATTTCCATGATATGTTTAAAATTTTAAGTGCTGTTGATTTAATGTCTGCAGGTAAAAATATGGCTTTATATTGGCAAAGTTGTATTAATCATAAACCACATCCAATGAATAAACGACATGTTCCAGTTGCAACCGAGGGGTCTCGATTAGGAATGATGATCGAATCTATGGCATCTGATTATATGATTTTAAATTTGACTGAATTAATTAATACCGCGGCGCGCGGACCCATTTCAAATAATACCGCGGCGCGCGGACCCATTTCAAATAATACCGCGAGTAAATCAACTAAGCAAATTGAATTTCCGGCTGTTCACATATTCCGAAAGGTGTTTAAACAATATAATTTTAATACATGGGCTATGGGTACGAATCCATCAACTGGTTTTGATTTTGATCCTGCCCGTGAACCATTACGAGAATTGGCGCCTGTTACAAACGATTCAACGAAATACAAATATTTTAGTAATTATGCCGACGGAAGATTAGTCGATATATATAGTGTAGCCCATGAAAATAAATATTCATCTATGGATTATGATAAATTTCCATCATATATAAATATGGAACAATTAACTAAACATTCTACAGGATTACCTGATGGTGTTTTCTCAAATGACCGGGGATTTGAACCATATATCGCATCTAAAAAAGCGAATGCTTATATGGATGTAATAGTAGAAGATATTAAACGTCGTTCTATTCTAGAACCTGCCGCTGCTTCAAGTTCATGGATTTCTTAAATTGAAATTATTATATAATATTATATATCATAATCTCATTTTAAGGTATCAGCAGATGGACCTGTATTGTAATGAAAAAATAGCTGGTTTTAGTCTTATGGGTACAATTATTGATGCAAAAACACACACAAAAAAAGAACTATTATCGGATGGTTGGACATTTAAATATCCATCAGTACCTGCTAAATTAGCAGAATTATATGCTGATCGATATAATATAATTCTATTTGCTAATTTAGCAGGTACACATGAAGAACTTAATTTATTGATTGCTAAGTTGGATAAAATAATAAAAACTATTGGAATCCCGATATCATATTATATTTTAAATCACACACCCTCAGCTACTATATTACATAATGGGTGCAATAATGGGTCAGTACGCAGTGGAGATACTATATTTGCAGATATTGATAAAGAAAAGTCATTTTATTGTGGTAATAATGCAGGTCGACCTGAGAGTTGGAAATATAAACAAATTGGATCCAAACATATTCAGATTAATAAATTAGCAGATAAATCAAAAAATGATTTATATTTTGCATTTAACTCCAAGGTGCAATTTATTCTTCCAGAAGCTATATTTTGCAAACTCGATATAGATTCCATAAATAAAGATATATTCGAAATGATCCCACGCACATATCTTGATTTCAATGAATCTATAGATAAAACACATGGAATGGACGCTATTATCAAATCAATCGATAAAATGATTACAAGTCCATTAATGATATTGATGATTGGATTACCCGCATCTGGTAAAACAGAATTAACTAATTACATAATATCTAGATATTCCGAGATACATGATGGTATTATAGATTCAATAAGCAAAGATGAAATATCAAATAAACGACTTTATAATCTCAAGTTAGAATCATTAATTAATAAAGGTAAACATATCATTGTTGATAATACAAATGTTAAACATACTGATCGTTTATTTCATATTAATGCTGCAAAAAAACATGGATATAAAATAATGGGTATAACCATAGATACACATCCGAATTTGATTAATCATTTAAATGTATTCAGAGCGTACACTGGTAAGAAATCACTAATCCCAAAAGTTGTTTATTATACAATGATGAAGCATTTAAAAACAGATGGGATTGATTCATCTGAGTTTGATATTCTGTTAAGCTATGTTAATCAGATTAATCCTGACAAATGTAGCAAGATCTATGATTTATATTGTTAACTTATCCCGCAAATTGAAAAAATGTGGGATTTTGTTCATGATGTAAATAATAGGAACATAATTTTTTTTAGTTATATACAAAATCTTATATTTTTTGAAATGTATCAATATATACTCATCACATTCGCAATCATTGGAATACTAATTATTGCATTTATAATCTATAACACAAATTCAAAAGATAATACCGATGCACAAGGACCAATTAAGAAGAATAATAGTATTTATAAATGGTTTCAACACGATGCAGAAAAGAAGAATAAACCATTACATATTAGATCTGGATGGGGGTATTTAAATAAACTACATTTTAATGAAATGACAGATAGTTGGCTACATAAAATGAATCCACCTATAAAACAAAATGAATCAGTATTCGAAATGGGATGTGGCGTTGGCGCTATATTAACACATATTTCAAATACATTTGCATCCAATGGATCTCAACAAGATCCTACCGGATCGACGTCAATAAAAGTAGGTGGATCTGATTTTAGTCCTAATGCAATACAAGTCGCAAAGAATATATTTAAATCTAATAATTTTTATTGTCTAAATATGATCGATAAACATCCGATCCCAGATAATAGCGTTGATCACGTTATAAGTTCAGGCGCACTTGGAATGTATCTTAAAAAAGAAGAAATGGTTTTAGCAATCAAAGAAGCTGTTCGAATGACTAAACCAGGAGGATCATTATGTTTTACACATTTTTTAGAAGAGAAAGGACATAAAAGAGGTAGTATAGTAGATAAAGTAAATAAGTCATATTGGATATCTTTAAAGGATGAACTCGGCATTGATAATATTGTATTTGGTAAATTGAAACATCAGGGTGATCGATACTTCTTCACTTGTATAAAAATATAGACATAATCAGAGTACATATCCATCCATAATCGAAATTAGAGCAGGTATTAATCTATATAACAGTGGAGCAGTTTTATCTTCTTTAGATCTGGGTGCTTTTGATATAATAATTTTATTCGTAACAACATTATTAGGTATAAATTCATCAATTCCATAATCTCGTAGTTTGGATAACTGTATTGGACTAAATTGAGCGGGTATATTAATTATATGTTCTATTTTTTTCGATGGTTTTGTTTTATATATACCCTCAGATTTCTTAATTAAATTATATTGCAACCCCGCATAAATACACTTTTTTATATTAATAACTCTATCCATAAATGTATCCGCAGTTGCATCCGATAATTTGTATTTTGTATTATAAAATGGATTTAATCCCGACAAAATTATTTCATCAATCACTCGATCTCGGGCATCTGCTAATAATAACACACCATCCATACTAATTCCATTCATCGCACACCAATCCGATAATTTTGCAATATTACCGGTAAATTCAACTGATTTATTCATGAATTTATCGAAAACCATTAATGTTTCAATAAAATCATCGGATATTAAAATCTTAGTACGGAAGAATGGTTCATCGATATGTTGTAATGGAGTATATGCGGGAAGTGGATCTGGTTGTTCCGCACCTCCAACTTTAATCGTACCTTCTAATGTGACTGAATAATAGTCAACACTCATTAAGAAATCCGGGATACATGCTCTTAATGCCAATTCTCGGAATTTATAATTTGGATCAGGAAATGATTTCATAGGTTCGCGTTCATACAATATAGTACTTAATCCTGTATCAAATAACACAGTAATTAATATTAGATCAAGTATACATACATTATATGTATATCCCGATAATAAGGTTTGCGCCTGTTGTAAATCAAATCGATTTAATTGTCGTGCAATATTCCCAGTTTCTGTAAGTTTATATACAACCTCGTGTTCTTCACTTAATTCGGATAATTGAGTGCTAATAAATCCGAATTTTAGACTTTTTTTCAAACAATCTTCGAGAGATTCTGTGGGTGGATTATCCAATAAATCAAAATCAGATATTTTAAATTGTTTAGTCTCAGGATCTGCAACACTATAACAGACAGATAAGAATACAGATTCAATTCCTTTCTTAATAATATCTGGTAATTGTTCCTCATTTAACATATTATATGTTTCTTCGGTATACATCGGATAGAATATACCAGGAAATTTACGTCCAGCACGACCTTTTCTCTGTTTAATTTTGCTACGCGGTGCTGGACGTGTAAGTAATCCAGTATAATTACCCGGAAAGTATGTCTCCATCGTCCGATCCCATCCACAATCGACTACATATTTAAGTGTTTCAATTGTTAATCCAGTTTCTGCGACAACAGTCGATAATGTAATACGTCTGATTGGATTTAATAAAGTTCGCCCATCAGTACTCATAATTCGTAATGAATTTCTATCTTCGGTTTTTAACATACGATAATCCATTGTCTGTTCATTAATAGCGGTTCGGTCAATTTGTAGTAATTTAAATGGTCTAATTTTTGAATCTGGAGTAACATATTTAAAATTTAATTTCGTTAACTCAATATATATTTTATCGATTTCACTTTTACCTGGTAAAAATAATAATATATCGGCTTCCGATTCATCATCAGTTTGATTTTGTTCATGTATATTTTTAATAATTTCTACGGCCGTTTTATAATAATTTAATGTGTGTGTTTTCATATAAATATCTTTGATTGGATATGCACGTCCAGTAACACCAATAATATTATCATTATCAATTCCAAAATATGCTTTATATTTTTCTACTGGTAGAGTTGCCGATGCTAATAAGACAAATGGAATTCGTGGATTAGTAATATTACGTAGCATAAATTTTTTAAGATACATAAGTAAACAATCAATTTCCAATGTTCTTTCATGTGCTTCATCTATTATAATAAATTTATATTTTTCCATAATTTCATCATCTGCCCATTTGTGAAATTGCATTAATAATATCCCCGCTGTAGAATAAATTAATCCAGACATCGGTTTGTCATTAAATGGTCCTGATTGATATCCAACTGTTGTGCTAAGTTTTAAATCCGGATAATTTGTATCATGTGCTTGATCCCATGCAAGTGCTTGCGCAGTTAGAACTTTCGGTTGTGTACAGATTACACCCGCAGTATTTAGTAATGTATTTGAACTTGTTAGTTGGCCACGTAATAATCTGAATACATATGCTGGAAGAACTGTTGACTTTCCAGATCCCGTTTCCGACCTAATAATAAATACACGATCATTAATATTTGTAGGCTTGACACGATTATATTCATACATCTTGGATTTAATACGATCTATAATATAATCAATTGGTATTTTATGTTTATTTTTCTCACCTATATCCCCAGATAGACTCCCCTTAACTAATAATGTCGGTGGTGGCATATTTACACTCCAGATTTATATATTTTGAATAGGTATGCGGGATGCGGTATTATTAAAATAAATCTGTATATATATAGATTTTAAAATATATAAATCATGATATATATGGATAGTAGCGCAGATATTACTCTGAAAAAAAACAGTAATGGGTCCGTGTGATGTGGGATATTATTCTGCAAAATAACACGTGTATTGCGGGATATGATCCTGCAAAATAACCCGTGTATTGCGGGATATGATCCTGCAAATAATGCAGCAATTAACCCGTGTGATGCGGAAATGCAGCAATTAACCCGTATGATGCGGGATATGATCCTGCAAATAATGCGGACCAATGGGCCCGCGCGCCGCGGAAATGCAGCAATTAACCCGTGTGATGCGGGATATTATTCTGCAAAATTCGGCAGCAATGGGCCCGCGCGCCGCGGAAATGCAGAGATGGGCCCGCGCGCCGCGGAGATATTATTATCTTACCAGTTTTTTCATTAGTTCTAATCTATAAATATGTTCATATTCGTCAAATGAAATAAATGGCTTTCCCAATCGATGATTTACGGCATTATGAAATGTCCAAACCCAATTCTGGAATGTATATGAATTATTAAAAATAGGCGGTACTTTCTGAGTATATGCATATGCATGGGCACGACAGGTTATACATGGAATTCCATAAATAAAATTCCAAAATAAGAAAATTATGTTTTTTCGATCTTTTTTATCCGGTTTATCAGAATAATTAATAGATAATTTATGTAACCAATCCCATGCTATGGGACCCCATGCGTTAATACTGTCATTGATGATATGTGTATCAAAAAAGCACCATGGCTGATTTTGTTTTTTGTAATCAAGTTTAGACATTCTGTAAAAAATAAATAACATATATATTATACGTATATTAACATTATTAGTATAAACAAATTATATTTTATTTATACATAAACTTGGATATTTGAAAAATAAAATGGATCATATATATCTTGTTACAGGAGGAAAACTATCGCCTATAATCGATAAATTGTATTTAAGTTGTTTTATTGGAGCTATTAATGAAAACACAATTAAACATAATAAAATTGATTGTATTGTCAAAATGTATGGAAATGAAGACAAGAATGGTCCATATAAATATCATCCAAATATCGAATATTTAGAACTTAATGCATTTGATGTACCAGAATATAAGATATCAAAGGACTTTGTTAAATGTTTTAAGTTTATTAATGATAATATACGAAAAAATAAAAATGTATTAGTACACTGTCATGCCGGTATATCAAGATCCGCCACAATTGTAATCATGTATTTAATGGTTAAATATAAACTAACTTTAACTAAAGCATATGAATATGTAAAATCTCGTAGATCTATTATAAGACCAAATAGTGGATTTTATGCTGAATTATTGAGATTAGATAAATTCCTTAATAATATTACACAACCTAATGTAAACTAATGGACTCACTCGCAGCAGAGATACTATACAAGAATATTAAATTTGAATATTTTATCTTATTATATCTTATTCTATACATCTTAGATTATATATCTTATTCTATACATTATAGAAATACAGATGAAATACCTTAAAAAAAAGGCATATGTGCACGACGAAATGCGAAAACTTCTTGTGCGATTTAAACTGAGATTTCCCGGAACCAATGTTGAAATTATAAACGATTTTGCAATTGTTTATCAAAAAAACATGCGGTTCATGTTCTGGTGTCCTGTATTCAGTGATTTCGTAAATTTCGACGAGTACTACTCTATTGAAATCTGTTTCAGAGATGAATCGAAAATTAAGATTAATGTTTACACAATTAATGAAATCTTCGAACAGTTTGAGAAGTTTGTGAAGTTTGTTTAATAAAATATCCGTTGCACGCGGGTACATTACATTCTAGCCCATCAGGTGTATATTTTTTGTCAAATTTGAATTTTATATTAACATTGTATATATCCATTCAAATTGAACCTATAGTTAATAGATTTGTAAAACATGTCTGGTGTGATCGACGAAGATGGTATGTATACACGGAAAACACATAAGGCTCAAATTGAATGTAGTGCAAAACTACACGAATTATATCCAGGATCATTAGCTGTACAGATTTTACCATCGGGTACTGCTGCTATATATACAGCAGTACATGGTGCTATTGATATAAGTAAAAAGAAAAAGAAACCAACCGAGTTAATTCTGTATGCAAGTGAACTTTATTCGGAAACACGTAGATTCTTCACTGAACTTCCAAATTCACATGAAGTCGATATTACAGTCGCAGTTGACGAACCAATAATGCAATTACTTACATCAATTGCTAGACATACTCCAGTAATCTATTTCGTCGAAACACATTCAAATCCACATGGTATTCGTCCTAATGTAGACTTTCTTAAGTTTCTTTCCAAACAATTCCAAAATCTACAGGTTATATCCGCGGCGCGCGGGCCCATTATTCTGTATTTTTTTGCAGAATAATATCCGCAACTAGCGGACCCAATTACTGCCGAATGTGGCAGGATAGTGTCTCAGCGGCGCGCGGACCTAATTACTGCAGAATTTTTCAGAATAATATCCCGCAATTTGCAGAATAATTGTTGTGCCCATCCGGCAGGATAGATAATACTATGTTAACTAGCGCGAGATGTAATCCATTTCATGAATATCGAGAGATTTTGGATACACATCGAATGTCTGTAGTGTGTTCTGCATCTAAACATTATTCGGCAGGAAAAACAATAGCCGGATTTATTGCAGCCGGTGGAAGAAAACATGTAAGCCGGATTTTGACAATCTATAGAACAGTTGGATACCATGTAAGTCCTGCTACATGTCTACATATATTAGCAAGTATTGAAACATTACACGCACGATGTGAAGCATCATCACATCATACATCACATCTGGTTACACATCTTAATGAATTTATCAAATCCAATGAAATTATGGCAAATGTAATTTATACAGAACCAACGGATGTATTTGTTGTGCGCATTAAACGCGACAATGTAAAAAAACTAAATAAATATGATCTTGCATTATTATGTAAACAACCAGTACAGTTTGTTACATCATATGGCAGCGCAGGTACACGTATTTGTAATTGGGTTGTTATTAAGGATGAATATTACAGCCTTCGTATATCAGTAGGATATCTATTTCATGAACAAGAATCAGAAATCAAAAAATCATTAGAATATATAATCTCTGAAATTGCTAATTCCGACAAAAAGTCTGAGTCGGAACCTATGATTGAGTCGGAACCTATGATTGAAACATAATTTATAATTTTTTGTTAAACAATATGGACAACTGGGTTAGCAAATACATCAGCTGATTCCATAGTCTCTGTATCTTCCACGACTTTACCACATAAGATGAATCGCATATTGGGCGACTTACCAATATGCGCCAACATAGCCCGAACTTCGGTAAATGCTGTATTTCGGTTCACTGGAATTGCTAATCGCTCACCATTCAAATATTGGAAGAACATCATACATTCTAGGTCTTCAAGTACTGCAATTGGTCCAATCGGATTCACGGATCCAATAGTTGCATTATAAGCGATACGTTTACCATTAGCAAAGAATATAGGCAACTTATATATTAGTTGATTTTCAATCATAACTTCACCAATTGTTTGAAATGATGTGTCTGATTCACAAAGAAATTCACGATACTCTTCATTAGGAAACTTGAACCAATAAATAGATTGATCCATTTCCAATCGAATAACTACGTTCAGGCCTATCAAATAGGATAATATATAATCTAATATCAACATATTCAAATTTTATAATTCAAAAAACAATGGACCCGCACACATCGGAAAGACGCCTAGAGAATGGAAATGATCTTGTCTACGAACTCTTTCCAAGAATGGACCTGATCTTGGCTACAAACTCTTCCCAAGAAGAGAATAATTCATCACCATCGGCAGTACTCTCAAGTCCGATAATATGACCATGGCAGTTACTTTGGGATACACCACATACAGTATACCGCCGACCTAAACTATGAATGTCATTAATTTGTAACATAAACTCAGGACATTCATAGTTTAGGTCGTCGGTATTGATAATTTCCGCTTTTTTTGAGCTTTTACCAACATATTCTTTACAAATACTAAGTGCGTTCTTTGCGTTTTCATAACGTTCCTTTTCGCGGGTATTAATAGATGTAGGTACAGATACAGGTACAGACAAACATGAACCCATGGTAAAAGCAAGTTCCGAGGCGCAAAACAGAAGTCCCAAGATGCGAAACGGAAGTCCCAGGTGCGAAACGCAAGTCCTAGTGTTATATTAATTGTTTAAGATCAAAAAATTCAAATTTGACATATTTATAAATTTGAACTATAAATTTGAATTATACAATCACTATTTATATACTAAAAATCATGTCCGATATTAATATCTTAGCACAGGAAGGTAAATTAGAATCACTAGTCAATATATTCTCAGATGGATCAGTAATATGTAAAATCGGGGACGGAGAACTCCGTAATGCATTATTCTGGGCAGTTCGAAATGGTCATTTTAAAGTAGTTGAACTGTTGATATTAAATGGTGCTGATATTGAATTTATTTATTATAATGAACAAGATGAATTATATAGAACAATTATGGATATTGGAATATCATCTGGTGATATTGAGACAGTTAAAATACTTGTTAAATATAAAGTTGATATAAATTATACTAATCATACGCCTACAAAATTCGGTAATAATATCGACATACTCAAGTATTTAATATCAATAAACGCCAAGATAGAACCAAATCATTGGAGATATATTGAATATGGAATATTATATAATCCGATTAAATATAATGATCTAGATATCGTAGAACTGTTAATACAGTCAAAAATAAATATTAATTGTCAATATAGAAATAATATGTCATATATCCGATTAGCCGCGCGTAAAGAACATTTGGACTGTGTTAAACTACTTTTAGAACATAAATCTTTTATTGACCCATATGCGTTAAAAGAAACATGTATTAATGGTAATATTGAAATAGCAAAGCTATTGATAAATGTAAAAACAAATGTCAATACCGCGGCGCGCGTACCCATTTCGAATAATATATATAATAGTGATAATAGTGATTCAAATTATATATTCAAAGCAGCAGAACATAATCATCCAAAAATTATCAAATTATTAGTTGATGCAGGTTTTGTAATGAATACATTTATCGCATATCAAGCATTATTAAGTGCATGTGATCAAAATCGATTATCAGTTGTTAAAGCAATCCTGCAGGATGGGCACAGTAATTTTCCCGCAATACCACTTCAACTTCAAGATGCAGTAAAGAGACCTGAAGTAATAGCCCGATGGAGGTTTAGTCGATAATCGCAGTTTAGATATGTTCAGGATATTAAATTTAACTAAATATTGCTATTTATTTTTAACAGTTATATATTTAGTCCTGTTGATTTCGACTAAAGTCTGTTATTATAGTGTTAAATAGCTATTTTATATACTGGTATATAAAATAGCTATTTAACACTATAATAACAGGTTTAATTCATTTATTTTTTATGACCCATAATTTCCTTATTTTTCATGAACTAATAATTTACTTATTTTTTCATGAACTAATAATTTTTTATATTGTAGTTTTCTAAAACTAGTATGTATCTATATTATCATAATTTACTTTTACACGTATGTAATGGCAAATTATGTCACATACCGGAAACTTAAAGACGTCTACGATGTACAATCGGAAACTGTCCGAAAATGGGCTCGTCAAGGACTTATCTGCTATAAATCTATTTAGCACACTACTCGGACTACCTAGCTTTACGACATGGACTCCATCGGAGAGTTTATTCGCGGATCCAGCATTGCAACCCTTAATGAATCTAATACTTCCTCATCCAAAGTCAGCCGAGTATTGTATGCTCGTGTATCTAGTAAAAAACAATCAGATGACCTTACTCGACAAATTGAAGTACTTAAAACACGATTCCCTGACTCAGAAATTATCAGTGATATCGGGTCAGGAATTAATTATAAGAAACCCGGCTTCACCAAGCTGGTGGACCGAATCTGTCGCGGAGAAATCGGACAAATTGTGGTTACCTACAAAGACCGTATTCTTAGGTTCGGATATGAATTGTTTGAAAGAATGTGTATCAACCATGGGTGTAAAATCTTGGTTCTCAGTAAAGAAAACCCGGTCAACACTGGACTTGAACTTGAAACCGAAGAGCTACAAGAGGACCTACTCAGCATCGTTAATTTCTTCGTTGCCCGACAA
>Ga0208088_1000024_pt1 | contig 26901 bp, 17 predicted proteins | sample LakMenEpi02Apr12_FD_150661 | JGI IMG/M metagenome (GOLD analysis project Ga0208088, IMG submission 150661) | Freshwater microbial communities from Lake Mendota, WI - 02APR2012 deep hole epilimnion (SPAdes) | ecosystem: Environmental > Aquatic > Freshwater > Lake > Epilimnion/Euphotic zone ...
CATCAAAAACTGCAATTAAAACCATCGCGTCAGTCGTCGGCGATGGACTCATACTTTCAATTGGGTCAGGAATGGCATACTGGGAGCAATTATTAAATCTTTACAGGGTTAAAGTAGTTGCTTCTGATCAAGTTCGCCCAACACGTCTGTTTTTTGAAGGTCGATATGAGGAAATGGAAGCATCTGATGCTGTCAGGGGTTTTCCTGAAGCAACCGCACTGTTTGTGAACTGGCCACGCGAATTTGCGTCTAGTGCTCTGCCTCATTTTAAAGGTCGGTATGTAATCTCTATCGGAGAAAATGGCCATGATGGATGCACTGGCGACATAGGTGGCATTCTCGAAGATTCGGCAGAATGGAGAGAAATTGCGGAAGTGGAAATTCCTCGATGGAATGGCATTCATGACAACCTCGTCATTTTCGAGCGCGTCTCGGTCGATTTGGATTAGAAGGTAATTAAATTCAAATTTCATTTATTATTATAAGTTTAACATAATTTACTTTGGTTGTAAATGGACATTCCATTCGAAAAAATGATAATTATTTAGTTTATTACAATAACATATATAAATAATAAACTAAATAACCCATGACAACCCCTTGCATGGATTATTATGCAGCAATATGCGCTGAAAGGACTCGGGCTGATAAGGCCGATCTTTTGGGCCCATTCATTCTTCGGCTCATTCTGTTAGGTTTATTGCCAACAAAGCAATCGGACATTGCACTCTGCCCCGACTGGATTCCAGTTGAGATTTCTGCGGTTATTTTCGCTAAACTCACCGCATTGTCCGAGTCGCATTTTGCAACGCCAAAGCCTTCGCCGTGGTATATAGAATCTATGCGGTGCTGTTTTATTCAACTTCAGGATCTTACTGACCCATCAGTTGAGTTCTATCCTCAGTTCGCTACGCGAATAAAGGACTGTGGGCACCAAAGGGACGAAAACATGGATAACATATTCGTGTATCGCGGATGATTTAATTAAATATGACATATGAAAAGTCAGACCGGCATTTTTTTTGATTAATAATAAATAGGTATAATTAGACTTTGAGATTAAACATAATGATGAGTGTGGTCTTATTGGTTATATTATTTTAATTAGATTGAATTGATAAAAATAAAGTTCTTAATCATGAAGGGACATACATGCGAAGATGTATATATTTATTACATGCATGACGGAGCACTAAGTGATTAACCCGAAACGTTGGAACAAAGAATTAGTTTTATAATCATTTTGATTATTATGTAATTATTTTAATAAATTATTTTATTTTATTAAAATATATGAACAAAGGGGATATAATATTATTAGTAATAGGGTTATTTATATTTGGTGTATCTATTGTTTTTTTATCATCATCTTCCGCAAGTGATTATGTTGTAAAACATTTAAATGTGTCTTCGCCATTTGTTTTAAATCTTTCTATTGTAGGGGTTATTGTGGGATTTCTTATAATGGGTTGGGTTTATTCCATAACAAAAATGCCAAAAAATACGATAAAAAAGCCAAAAGCACAACAAGATTCGTTTGAAGGTTATAAAAGTCGTTATAGTATAAATGATTAATTATCATAAAAAGAAACATCGTCGCATTATTCTAGTAATATTTATTGGTTAAATAAATAAGACGAAGCAATATATAACCCATGTAATTTAAACTTATTTATTATTATAGAGTTAATAAGTTTAAATTGCACAGTTATATCTTTTTTTTGTTTGAAATAATTGCTTATTTATGTCAAACAAAAAAATAAGTATATCCAAAATTTTATTGTCAAATAGTTTGAGACAGGAAGAAAGAATCATATTATTTAATAGAATCATGGCGTAAATACTTAATATAATATTAATATTTAATAGATCTATTAAACCTTTTGCAAAGGTAATGCAAGGTTTGTAATAGCATAAATTAATAAAAAGGCTTATTAATTAATATTGCATTTACCTATATTGTATATTTTAGTTTCGGGGCGGCGTTTGTTGGAATGATGAACTGGCGTTTAAAATAATTATATATTGCGGACTAAAACATATTATGTTTAAACGTTATGATAAGGGGTTATTGTCGTTATGATAACGGGTTATTGTCGTTATTTTATCGTAGGGTTATCATGATTTTATTCATTATTATGAATATGATTATTATAATGTTTAATTAGGGAATTAGGAATTTATAATAATCATATTGCTCGCGACTTCCCGAATGTTTTCGATGTCTCCCCCAGCTAACGCAAAAGAGCACCAAGATACCTTGGGCCATTGCCTCGATTTATTTGGCAGGATTATTCCTGGAGCCGTGAAATGCTTTAGAACATTTGCAGAACGTGCCGAAAAGCTGCAAGGCAAACCGGTTGAGTTCGACAGGTGCGTGAAAGAGCACATGCGCTTCATCAACGAACATACGGATGATGCATTTAAGAGTGCTTTCAGGCAGCTTTTCAGCGCCTGGGCTAATGTCCATGGCCTTACGAAATCAACGGTCTAATCGGCCGTGGTGTCTCTCCCCCCCCCCAAACCGGTGTTTCTAAACACCAACTTTGTATTTTATTACTTATTTTAAATAATCGGTTTAATATGAACAAATTAAGATATTATAATGCATTTTATTTTTTTGCAAATATATAACCGATTCATTTTCACAAGAAGGGATTTAATTTGTCTTTGTTTAAATAGCGCATAGAATATTAAGCAAATTCTTGTTTATATATATATATATAGTTTAATTGAATATATTTTATTATATGTTATAATGTTCGTTATGGAAAACATATTTACAATCGAACAAAGCGCATTTTTTATTCTTCATTCTGATATTTTTTTTGTGCAATGTCAAAATGGATTGCACCGTGGCACGGTTGAAGATATAGATCCAGATATTGTTCATACGATGATGGCAGATATTGCAAATATTAGTTATACAAATTTAATTGTCCTTGCAAAGTATTATGCAATTGCAAAATATATGCTAAATAATCCGCACGTCGCGGAGAATCTCGATATGCGTTGGCTTAATGAGGCTATGCAATCAGACCGTATTGCGTTTATTGAGTCATTATTATAATGATAAGATATGGTATAATGAAAAAAATAATTATATCTTTGACAAGCATCCCGCCAAGATTTGCGGGATTAAATCAAGTAATAACTTCTCTATTATCTCAAACAGTAAAACCAGACCATATTATACTCAATATTCCGAATACCTATTCGCGTTTTCCTGGCGAGGTTATGCCTGTAAACCTCGATCCGATTGTTATTATTAATAGATTATCAAAGGATTATGGTCCTGCAAGCAAGTTGCTTGGATTGCAAGAATTAGATTTATTTCACAAGATTAGCGATGATAGCGTCATAATTTGCGTAGATGATGATAGATATTATCATTGCGGAATGGTTGAAATGTTTGTTAGAAATGTTGCCGAAAAACGCGCGATTACAATAGCCGGTTGGGACATTAACACAATTTCTAATAATATGTTGTCGTATTTATACCTAAATATGCCACGTGGCATTGAATACGTTAGTCCGGGATATATTGATATTCTCGGCGGTTGTTGTGGCTTCGCGTTGTTAAAAAATGATTGTCCTTTTGCTGATAAAACGATATTTATGTTAAATGCTGATGATCCAAAGTATTATGTAGATGACGTTTGGATTTCGGGTTTTCTGACAATGAATAAAATTAGCATTTATATGATACCTGGATATGGTGATGCACAACGGCTATTGAATGATTCAATATCTCCGTTATACGACAATACGCGGACTGCGAAAAATATTTTTTGTATAACTTATTTTAGAGATAATTATAATATATGGAATTGAAAAATTATGTGTTTATAATTTATGGCCTTATGTTTATTATATTTATAATAACAACCATGTTTGCATTCGGAACTGAACTCTGCATTTTGGCTGGAATGGTTCGTTTGTTCCAGAAACAAAGTATTTCGAAATCTAAACTTGCTGAGGTTTTTTACGTCCATAAAGACCGTATTCCAGACACAACATTATGTCCGCATGGCATGACTGTGTCATTTTGCCACACGGTTTTTCTCGAAATGTGCAGTTTTACACCGGCACTCGAGAGCGGATTGAAAGATGCAATTGAGAATTATGCGCTTGACTTTTCCATTCACGCATATTGCATTCTTGTGCGGTGGTATTGCAAAAAGGATTATCATTCGCCTACGGAACACGCAGAACTCAAGTTCCTGAGGGCTATATTGCAAAGTAAAATTGATTTTGGCATAGATATGACTGTCTCATCAAAGGAAGCGCTCGCAGAGACAGACATGTTTTTGCAATGCAGGTCTTTATTTTATTAAAACTTCGCGTTATATAATGCGATTTTCTTTTTAATATTGCTAATTTTCTTTGCAAGATATATTTGTTTGCACGCAATATTATATTCGCACTCATAAAATTGGGCTAAGTATTCTGACGACCAGGTATGCCCATTTGTGCTACGGTGTTTTATGTATTGCATTCTTTTACGCGCATATTTTTTATGTGCGACACGGGCGAATCCAAGTGCAACTCCTAATTCATGGCGAATGTCCATGGTGATTATTATGAAAATTATAATATTACCTTGATGTAAATAATAGATAATATTATAATCAGTTTATAACACGAATGAATGTCTTGGTTGGAAATATTTCCTCATTTCTAAAAAATGAAATATTTATTGTTTATAACAAAATATGATTCTAATGAAAAAGGTATAACCAAAACCAATGTCGTTCGGTTCAACCGTTGCGCCGTCGTTCGGTTCAACCGTTGCGTGGTCCAATGGACTTCCTGCGTTAACTCACCCCGAGGAGTGCACATGTGATGTCATTTGTGCTGGTCCGCAGGACCTTCCCGGGGTCCTTCCCCCGGGCCCTGATTTTGTGCCTCCATACGTGGTCGCGCAATATATACGTGTGATTGCATTGCAATTGCATGCGCTAATCGCCGCATGCAAAGAGCCGTTTCGCAAGGTGCTATTGCACGTTCTCCTCTGCCAGTTGCACCAATATGTGCCCGGCACGATCACGTCCGCCATGGACGTGCGTGGGGAACTACACGTCGGGTGTTATACCGCGTTCCGCACAATTTGCAAGAGCGATCTCGATTTAGGGTGGGTTGCAGAACAGCTTAAAAATTGCAGGGTCAAACTCGATCCGGCTATAAAAAGCCTTCTTGAGGCGGGTTTTGTCATTGATTATAACTTTTCGGTCAGACTGCCGGGTCTAATTGCAGAGATGCAAAAGATGATCCCGGGGATGTCAGCCGCCGATTGTGAGGAGAAGTTGCGTAGTTATATGGCAGAATTCTTATGAGTGCGCGAAAATACGTGGTTGTTGTCATAATCACTGAGCAGTCAGACACATCATGCGAAAACAATTGTTTTATTAAAATAACTGATTATTTTTAAATTCAGTATACTTTGATGCTTCTCATTAGATCCATTGCGCGTTTTTCATATTAGTATAATGTAATGCCAAAACTGCAAACTCATATAAAATATGATGGTTGAATGTCGCGCTTTTGTGCGAATTATGTTTTATATGAAGACTGAAAATTATAACTCAAGGTTATAATCTTATTGTTATGTTATATTGGTTGGCCAATAACAAAATATTTATTAAGTTGATTATGCAAGAACACAATCATTTTGATTTTTTAAGAGACATAATCCCGCAAGAAATTGATTTTGATAGATCACGCATATTATATGGGATAAATTACAAGCCATAAAAAATTTACATAGCAAAAGTAGCGCCAAAACTTGGATATTCTTATAAACTAATATTTATGGCATAATTATTAGTTCAATTTTATAAAAATGATTTTATTAATATTTATTTGTTGTGCATATTTATTTGTGTTTTTATATCTTGCAGAGAATGCTTGCAGGATTTAGTGCGTTATTCGGACGATCATACAAACCCGACGGACGCAAACCCGCCGGATGCAATTCCGTTGGATGCGCATCTGCCGGATGCGAACTTGTTGGACGCAAACCCGCTGGATGCGAAACCGACGAATGCAATCCCGACGGATGCGAACTCATTGGACGCAAACCCGACGGATGCGCAGAGTTATGTGCGCCTGCGTCTGCGCCGGTTAGTTATTTCGGCATTGCACCGTTTGTGCACCTTCTCCTGACGGTCATTTTTTTGTTGCGCCATAAGGATTCGAGGGTTAAGGTTAAGGCGGATTTAATGCATTTATTGCACCACCTCGAGACCGCCATGCGCTTTTTTACCAGAATGGAGTGTTATGCCACATTTATCGGATTGTTGGACAGCCTGATATTCGCAGACATGACAGCCTCGCCTCGCGACTTGTTTGAATTATTTAACGTAATCCGCAATAACAGAGAATTCAGTGAGTTATACCTAACAGAAGAAGCAAAAAAGTTTCTTGATAGTAAGCCGGCCGATTATTGCGTGGCTCTCAAGCAATTATTAGTTGATAACGGCATTACATAATTGCGTGGCATGCGCCATACTTGCATATTTTTTATTTTATTATTAATATAATGCGTAAATTTCAAATAAAGTCCCCAGATGGTTTATTTTGGGATTATTCAGGGACTTTGATAAATTCTGCTTTAAATACTTATTTGTTTGAATTTGTTGATAACGAATACCTTATAACCGAAGATAAAAGATATTTTTGTTATAACAACAATCATTTTTATTATGATGCAAATCCTGAATTTCGGGTTAAAATTAGTTATACAAATAACAACTTCATTATTGTTGATATCAAAGAATTTATTTATATAGACGATAATAAATTAAACAAAACAAGCGATAAATGTCGCGCCCAAGAATGGACACTATTAGAACCAACATATTTTATTGTTGCAAGTTTTCCTTATTCGTTTTCATGGACATCATCTGTGTATTGCTCGGATGATAGTATTATTAGTTTTAATTTTATAAACGATGAAATTAAATCAGGTAATAACTATTTATGTTATTCGAATGGACAATTATATTTTAGTATCAATGAAGAATGCAAAGCGCGGGTTATAATTGTGCCGTGTCCGGTGCTTCATAATTATTATATTCAAATAGCAGGAACTAATAAATTTATACGCCATTATTGTTCAGAATTGCGCGCAGATGAATCTGACAATTCTGAAGTATACGAAAAAGACCGAACGTGGCTTATTATTCCAACTTTGATAGATGAAAGACACGAGGTTGTAGTTGCGCGGTATAACGAAGATGTTCGATGGACGCGGTTTATTCCTGCAAAAATTATTATTTATAATAAAGGTGGGCCAATGATGCCAATTAATGGTCGCGATATTGTTATTTTGCCGTTGCAAAACGTAGGGCGTGAAGGGCATACATATTTGCATTACATTAGGACAAGATACGAGAGTTTACCTGATGTTGTTTCGTTTGTGCAGGGCGATCCTTTGCCTCATGGCGATCATATATTTAATATGTTATGTATGAAGAAATATTATACTCCGGTGCAAAGCATGTCCGCGTGGTATTCAAAGAAGCCATCTGAAGAAAGGTTATACCGAGAAAGCAAGGTTTTGTTGAATGGTGCGCAATCGTCGCGGTTCATGTTTGACAATGAGTATAACTATTTGCCAGGCAAAACACATAAGTTTTATTATTGCGGAATTCCGTGTGGGCCTCCTTTAAACAAATTTAAATATGATTGTTCCGTAGTGCAAAAAAACCCCGCTGGGTATACCTTCATGGTTGCGGGTATTTTTAGCGTTTCTGCGTATCGAATTATTTGCAATCCTTTGTCTTTTTATGAAAACTGTTCGAAAATTTTGTTATCAAAAAGCAAACAGGGTGGGCGTGAGGGTTATTCGCTGGAATTCTTTTGGGCGACTATCTTTGGGGAATGACAATTATGTTATAATGTTCGTTTATTTTTATAAAACATAATATTATTATTATTATATTATGTTTTATAGTATAATTGCAACTAATCCTTATTCGTTTTCTTGGAATTTGCAAGGAAAATGTTGTCATTCTGCGCTGGATCGCTTTAAATTTGAAGACGGATGCATTTTTTCTGAAAATGGCGCGGGGCTTTGTTTAAATCCTGATTGGTCGGTTTCTTTTCTTGATTCTAAACCCAAAGCAAATTTATGTCTTGAAGGTATACGTAAAAATGTATTCAAAATAAAAGATATAGCATCTGGTAGATATATAAGGCATTATGCAAGTAGTCTGCGTGCTGATTTGCCAGATAAATCTGCGCTATTTGATGCGGATTCTAATTGGATTTTTTTTGAATCAATTAATGCCAATTATGCTATTGCGAGGTATAACGAAGATATATCATGGACAAGATATTTACGCGGACAAGTGGTTATTTATAATAAAGGCCTTCATGACATAAATAGTTTGCATAAGATAGTGCAACTACCTAATATTGGCCGAGAAGGGCACACTTATTTATACCATATTAAGGAAAATTACTATAAGATAGCAATGGGCGAATGCTTATCAAAGCATATCTTCTTGCAAGGCGACCCATTTCCGCATTCGCCATTTATATTAGAATTGTTATGCGACGACGTTGATTGCAATTTTAAGGGTCTTAGTCTTTGGTATTCGCCAACATGGCCAATTCCGGAAATAACGAATAGGTTTAAACAAGGCAATATTACGAAATATGTCTTAAATGATGATCTCGAATACGTAGGATTTAAAACAAAATATTATTTAGTTGGCGGAAATGTGCGGACAAATCCCGCAATTATTGCGGATTTTATGAAGAGATATGGTATCACTAAAAGGCATTCGGGGTTTGAAGTTAGTCTTGCCGGTTTATTTATGACACGAGATACTGCAATATTGTCTAATGAACCGGAGTTTTATAATCGTTTATTAGGTTCGAGTATAGAATGTAAGTTAAATGGCTACATATTGGAATTTTTATGGCCGACTATTTTAAATCCAACATATCTTTAACATAATCCGCGTTTTTACACATGATGTCGCTATACCCTGACCTTTGTGTTATGGATAACGGAATTATTAAAAACCATTTATTACTTTCTTGTAGCGAAAACCACCATTTATCTATTGCGTATTTGCAATATTTATTTTTGTTTGTTTTAAGTAAATCGTGGCTTTCTTGAAAATTTCGTAGCATTGTGGTATAATATGAATTGCGAACTATGTAGCCAGTTGTTGTTTGGCATTTATTTACGCAAACGGCGGTGCCAGAAGGCAACCGGATATATGGTGGGAAATTGTTTCCTGCCGTAAGTATGCAATCCCAATCATGGCCTTCTTCGAGAAATGAGTATAACTGTGTCTTAAACAATTCGGGATTATTAAACATAATATCGTCTTCGCAAATAAATACATAAAGCCAATTATTTTTGATTGCTGTCTCGATAGCCGCAATATGCGACCTGGTGCAACCAAGTGCTTTATGTTCGTTATTCTTTGCGCGAATTGCGGAAAGCCGATGTCTATTGCATTCTTGGTTTATATCTAATTTTTGCAGTTCTGTTATTGTGTTCTTTCTTCTATCTTTCCTATTGTCTAAGTTAATATATATAATATGCAAGTAATCGCGAAATACTGTTTGCATTTATTATTATTTGTTAATATATTAATATATAATAATATATGAAAACAGAAATGCAAACGCAAGCAGAAATGAAAGCAGAAACAGAAACGAAACCGCAAATCATAATTTATGGCAAAACTGGTTGTATTAATTGCGACCTTGCAAAGAGCGCCTTGTCTGAATTCGATATTGATTGGGAATATGTAGATATTGAAACAGTCGATAATTCTGTTATTACTATGATTAAAAAAGAAAAATTGAAGTTGCCTTACATTATTGTCGACAATAATGTTTTAGGAGGTTATGCGCAACTATGCACTTTTCTGAACAATTATGAAATAAATTTAAATCTTAAATTAGATAATTTTTAATTATGTTATTATTATATGGCCGAAGAAACTAATTTATTAGTTTATTATAATGTCTTAAATATGGCCTTAAGACCAAAGAATTATTATAACGGAATGTTGCATACGGAACCAAAAAGTGTTGATGTTAATGAAATATTTCCTACTAAAACGTTTGACTTTACTAAATCGCTATTTACTTACGATAATTGTGGCCATGAGATTATGATTGAATATTATGATTCTATTTATAAATTTGCAGAAAGAGATATACAGCAATATTTTACAAAGGACAATAAAGTTATTGAAGAAAAAATAAAAGATTTTAAAACTAAGATAACCGGCGATTCTAAATATGAGCACTATGCAGTGCCGAATCTATCTTCCGCAATTTCACTCAATATTGACTCTTTGATTAGTATAAACAAGATAATGGGTAAAATCCAACCAGACGCATCATGTTATTATATAATAAATGAAATATATCGCGATATTTATACTATTTATTCCGAAATATTAGCAACCAATAATAGTTATGTATTGTATGATATAATAACTTTTTCTTGGCTATTTAGGAATTATTTTTTTGAAGATAAAAAGATAGATGTTAGTGATAAAATAGCAATCAATGGATCTACCTCCGTCGCTGTCTCTGGGGCTGGGGCTGGATCCGTCGCTGGATCATCATCATCATTGCCATCAAAAAATTATGTTGATACTTGGAAATTTTTAGTTAGTATGCTTGGATACATAAAATATATCAAAAATATGCGCGTTGATACAACAAAGATATCAGTTGCGCAAATGCTTAAAAAATATTATGTTCCGTTTTTATCAAAACCAGAGGATTTTATTGAAACCCCGTCAGATGCAATAGTTGAACCGACAGTTCCGACAGATGAAGATTTAAAAAAGTATTTTGAAGATTATCGCGCTATTTATGCTTTGTTTAATAGCAACACGATTAAATATAATAACAATTACTTATATGATCTCGCAATTATTTTTACTGATATAATTATTAAGTTATACCTAAAAGATGCGGCTATTGCGACCTATATTAAGGATGAGTTTATAAAGCCTTTTTTAAATGCTTCAGGAACAAAGATTGATGATATGGGAAAAAAATATGAAACACGCGCAAGTCTTCGCGGAGCGCAAGTTCCAAGTTATATGGATGTTGCGGAAATATTAGGATTCAAAATAAAAGATTATTTTGTTGATCCGGAATACTTATGGTATACCGAACTTGAAATAATAGATGAAGAAAAAATGTCTTTTATTCCTTCGTTAGATGTCTCGTATTTAGAGATAGAAAACACTAAGAAAAAAATACAAGAATTTATTAAACTTATTAATAAAAATATTATAAGCCCTTATTCCACAACTTCTGCATTAAAACCCGATGTCTTCATCTTTTTATTAAAAGAATTATCGAATAAACCCGCATTATTAAAACTAATGCAATATATATTTGAGAAATGCAATTATTCCATGAACGAATCGAGAAGAAACGATTACATTGCTAACATAAAAATAACATCAATTAAACTAACAAGTTATCCTAAACTTATTTTTACGATTACCAAATCCGGTATGAAAATAAAGTCATGGATTAATCACATAAAACCATGCGCTGATTATATTGTTCCGATTGATATTGAAGATTTCGAAGAAATTGATCTTAAATATTTGTCTAAATATAAAAAAATATTAGATAAGAGTCTTGATATAAATTGGTGGAATAACTTTTTATTGAGGAATATAAATGCCGCGCCAAGTATTGCCATGACAGATTACTTAAATAAAACCGAACATTACATTAACACTTATGGTGCAATCGCGCCATTGCCGAGTTTTGATCCAAAGATAAAACAAGTTATAAATGAAAACCAATGGTATCCTTCTGTTGGGACAGAAGATTTAACCATGACAGGAAAGTATTGCATAACCCTTGATAGTTGGTATACCGCGATAATAAACTCGTTATCTGGAATAACGGTTAAAGATTCTGGCTACATAAATATGTTTGCCGATGAAACATTAACCCGTCAAGATATTATTCATAATTTGCGCAATGAAATGGCGGATGAATTAAGCAAAACATCTACTTGGCCAAACGGGTTGTCTTTTGTAGAAACCTTATTTGAAGAGATTATTACAGAAATGCGCGAAAAATCTGAAGGGATAAGTGATTTTTTTGATTTTATTATAAAACACGGAAAATATATTTTTTCAGAAAATATTACACCGAATAATATTACAGTAATAGATTTTTTGTATTCAAAAATACATACAAAATTGCGTCTTAATTATCCATTAACATTATGTTCGCAGTTTATTGTAGATGCTTTTGTTGCTTTATCTAATAGCAAACTGCTTTTTGAACAAAACTTATTAGAGCGTTGCATGATTGAGTTATACATAGCATATATTCGCAAAGGAGGGCGGGCTTATAACAAGATCGAATCACAGTTATTTACTAATAGATATGGAGTTAATATTATTGGGTATTCATACCTACAAAATACAAATGGTGATATTAAACAGACACATTTGTTTAAACCCACAAAAACAAATCATAGCGATAATCCAGTTATACTTGCACTATTAAACGAAGATGTATCTCTTGGGCACTTTTCTGAGGTTATATCAAAGAGTTATCAGACTATGTTCAATAATACGTGCATCGATGAAAGGAAAAAAATAGATAAGAAGTATGATTTTGACAGTATTCCCGAAAACATTTATTTGTTGCAAGGAATAATTTCTGCGTTAACAGTTGATAGTTATACCTATTCGATTTATTCAGAATTTATAAAAGTATCGGGAATTAAACCATATGTTCTTGAAGTAATAAAAAACATAGGCAATGTTTCTGTTGTTGCAGAAACAGAAACAGAGACGGACAAAATCAAAGAAGAAACAATTCTTGATGTTTTGCGTAAGAAGGATAGATTTAAAAGCATGAAGAAAATATTAAAACTATTAAAAATATATTACATATTATTCGAAGAAAACGCGCAATCTTTGGTAGAATGTTATCATTGCATAATTAATAGGTTAATCGCGTGTTATGCTGATTATTCTGCTGAAACAATGACCAAAGTTAAAAAGATATTATGTATGATGTCCATTGACGATACGATTAATAATGCAATCCCTCTTGATTTCTTTGAAGCGGGATATAAATCTATATATGAACTACTTGTAGACAATTTTGCTATTGACAAACAGAATGCTGATGTTGCGGATAAAGCGTTATTTGACGAGATTGTGTTATTGCCAATTCCACAAGAAAGCGAAATTGGTTATGCACAGTATTCTAAAACAGGCGCATTCATAAAATCAAGTCTTGAGCCGACGTTTTCTTGTTTTGATAAATTTATTGAGATTATAGATACACCATACGAAAAAGACGAAGTAGATGGAAACTATCGCGCCATCATTGAAGATTATTGTCGCATTAATTATGAAGAAATAAAGAATAGTGGCTTTCTCAACGGAAATAATTGCAAAGAAATGATTGTGCAAATGGCGACAGAAGAAGTTTTAAAAACACTGCTTCCGCCTATTTCGGGCGCCGGTGAAAATGAAATGGATTTGACTTGGCTTGGTATTCCTGAACTGACTGCGGCGAGTTATTATTTATGTTATACAGTGTTAAGACATAACCATATTTATTTTAGTGGCGACAATGAAACCGTAAAAACTAGTTTTATCGGGCTTCATAAGTTTATAATCATGGAATGCGAAAATAGCGACAGTGATGATTTTATAAAACAAGTATCCGCGAAATATATGAATAGTATAAGGGCGTTGATTAATTAATTATTTGATTTAATATATATATTATTAATTATTAATATATATTACAAAAAATAATGAACTGTTTTTATAAAATAAATGATTGGTATTCATATTTACAGACTAATTTTAAAGCGCAAGATGAAACTGCCGGTGGGCATCCTTTTGCTAGTGCGCCTGAAAATCGCGTTGCTTGGTATACCCTTGCCGGATACATAACAAAAAACTTGGCGGTAGATCCCGAAAGCCGGGCAAATTATAAAGAACTTGCGAAATTTGCGCGGTATAAAACTAATGCAGATGATGCGCGGGATCGTAATAATATTAGCATTGTAGAAGAGTTATACCAAAAAGATAATTGGGACACATTTATTGCGAAAATTCATGAAATTGCCAAAGCGGGGTTTGCGGAGAGGCGTGCATCGGTGTTGTCGATAAATAAGTATTTTTTTTATTGGTTATATCATGATTCCGATGCGGAGATTAGCATACGTGATGTTAAAAATTATGCTGATGAGGAGAATAACTTTTTTGCTTTTGTTATGATGAAGGGTGGCGTGGGTGGCGCTGGTGGTAGAAAAAAAGTGTCTTATATTGAAACAATAAAGAAAACTGTTGGTACTTTATTGAATGAACGCAACAAAGTATTATCTGAAGAATTAAAAAAAATTGTTGACAAAGAAGATCCTTATAAAGATCCTTTTAAAGCCGCCGATATTAATGTTCATTTAAAAAAGTTAAAAATACCAGATATACTAAATATTGATTTATCATCAGACGCAAAACCTAAAAAAATAGAGTATCCTGAATATAAAAAGATGGTATCTGAGGTTAAAGATTTGAAATCCGCGAAACAATTTATTTATTATATTAAAAAAAGCCAACGCGAAATAGGCAATAAAATTGCGCATTATGATAAAAACGCCGGTGTTAAGAAATTATATGAAGATATTAAAACAGAAAATGATGGCAAAATAAAAACAATAAATGATGCTTTCAATGCGTATAAAGCAGTTATGGATAAAAAAGCTGTTGACGTTGCAAATCAAACCAAAGCGCTTACTGATTTTAAAACTATTTTATCTTCAAACATAATCAACGAATACGAGATAAATGGAATAACATGGTATTTTCACGAATATTATGTAGATAACAAAGAAACAGACACAACTAAACTAAAATCAAAATTTGAGAAAGCACAAAGTAATAAGTTTGATAAAATAACAACCGAACTCAAAAAAAAATATGATGAATTAAAACTAAAACCAGAACCAGAACCAGAACCACCAGTTGTTGATGGAATAACAGGAACAATTGAAGATGACACCGTTGCGGATGTAGAAGAAGATACCAAAGAAACTGAAGACATCCCGCCATCAATTATAACTCCACCAAAACCCATTTTTTCAGACAAAGACAAATCTTTTATATCTAAAATTTCGGAATTGGCGATGTCAATATTAGAAAAATTTAATAACAATAGTGATGAAGAGTTAATTAAGGAATATGGGCACTTGCACCAATTAATTAAAAATTATATTAATGAATTGCGCGGAAATATTTTAGATACAAAGAAGCCTGATAAAACCATTTATCTTAAAAAACTCTCTTCGAATATAGGTAATGAAGATTTAGAACATATTTATACCCAATTATCTTTAAAACTTTGGCCAAATGAAGCCGAACCTGGAACAATAGTTCGAGATTTAATTGAATACTGCATTGACAACGATCCGGTTATTACGTTAATAGCAAGTGTTAATGAATTTTATTATAACTTTGAATCAAAAAAAGGGATGTTAGTATGGTCTCGGCCAAATATGACCGTTGGTGCGCAACATTCTGATTTTTTTGACAATGTTTTAATACTAAAATCAGAAACTGTTAAAGGGGTTGGCAAATTTGATATAAATGAAAGCGATTATAAGCCTGTTCTATCTAAACTTAAAGGCAATGTTGATTCTATTAAAATAAAAACAGGTATAACCAAAATTATACAAAAAGGCGCGGGGATGCGATGGGATGGCGTTGGGGGTTTTGTTGGAGGCGCTGGCGCTGGCGCTGGTGCTGGTGCGGGCGTTGTTGATACAGGAAGTATAAGTGAAGACCTAACAGAAATGACCATTGCCGATTTTATTGAAATTTATACCGATTATTTTAAAGATATTGAACATAATTCTTCTGTGTTGTTATACGAGTTATACCAATTAGTTCAAGTTTTACAAAAAAATTATTATGTAAAAGAACACAAGGAAGGGGTTCAATTATTAAGGAGGTTGTTTAAAAAACATAAAACTCTTCCTATTATATTTGATGTTGTTAATGCAACAGATGAACAAAAATTGCGATTGTCGGCAATGATGAATTCCGGTATTCCTGCCGATTATTGTCTACGCAAAAAGACATTATACCATGATGCGATTGAATATTTACACTTGTCGCGAATAAAGAAAAAAACACAAGATTGGGAAGATTACGGCTTGCTTAATTACTTGATTGGCACTGAAAAATATGATGTAATAAAAATATCTTCTAAGTTTGAAATGCGCGTTTATGATAGTATACTAATTGCAAAGTATTATTTCCAATACATGGATGCGATAATTAGGAAAAATATTACATTAAAAAACGAAATAATTAAACACTTTCCTGAGTTTGAATGCGTTGCAATTACTTTTAATGAGTTTATTAAGAGAGATTACTTTGTTGGGTTTGACGCGGTGATGAAGCAAATGATTGGCAATTATAATGAAAACATTAATGAAGCTGATGATGTATCGAAGACTGCCGACTATGACCCCAACGATCTTGCAAAGAAGAATTCATCTCTTTTAAAAATTTGTTATGATAATACAGAGTATAAAAAAATAACTGACCTATTTAAAGTTATAGAAACTATCTTGCCCAATATTTCTAAAGAAATAAAAACTAAATATGATAATGCAAAGAATACATTTCAAGGAATATCTGTTATTGGTGCAATCGAGACTCATGCAAAAGGACATATAATCAATTTTAATATAATGTTAGAAGCATATGAACCAGATGATAAGATAATAAATGTAATATTAAGCGTTCTTGAAGATTTAACTAAATCTAATAATAATCGCAATCGTGTTCATAATTTAAAACATGAAATAATATTTAAAAAATTATCGGCTACGTTTCCTTCAATAAATATCACAAACGACATTAATGATATTAATGTAAATGATATTGCATTAATAAATAATAATAATCCGAATGATATACTCAAAGAATACTATGATGATGTTTATTGTATAAACAACGATTTAATGTATTACATTACAATAAACGATATTATACTGCCTGCATCTGCGGTTATACACGAGCCTTTGTCGGCGCCTGCACCAAGTAATCCTTTTGCCGACAAAAACAACAAAACAGAACAAGATTGTAATAAGTATAAAGAAAATAAAGAAAAGGCCAGAAAAACACAAGAAGACACTGCGCAAAAGGCAAAAACTTCTAAAAATGACACAGCAAAAACAAGACTTAGCAAAATGAATATACTTCAAAAAAAAATCGAAGAAAAGGAATTTAGACATCCAGTATCAAAAATAGATATTTCAGCAAATAAATTTGAGGTATTCGTTGACACTCTCCTTGTTGATTTTGCGCCAAGTATCTCGCAAATAAAATTACATCCAGATATTGAAGCAACCAGCATATTTTATGTTTTGCATAAATTTTCGGAGTTATACAAAATACGATTTATTGTTATACAAACAAAAGACACCATTGAAGTTAATCGTTGTATCATAACACCGGCGTTTTTTAGCAATGTTTTGTGTAAATCTACTATTTATTTAAATTATGATATGCTAAAGGGTGTTATGCATTATATAAAATTTTGCCCGAAGGATATTTGTAATTATAGAAATGATATCCTTAACCCTAAACCGAATGGTTTGTTTAGACATTATACCTACGCAAACGATATGTATAACCTACAAACAAAACTATGGTATAATAACAGCCAAAAAGCATGGATACGCGCGAATTTAGGTAAATTTACAACCATGGGAACTTCGTTATATCTAAACAAATCAAGAGATCAGCATTTATCGATGTTGCATTCATTACTATCTAAAATAAACGATTTGTTGGGGATTAATTATATTTTGCATGTGCAAAACCCGAAATTTGTGCAGACGTTTTTCGAGATTATATTAACCCGTTTTGGGACAGGATACGCAGATTACTTTGCTATAATCCCGGATCTCAAACTAATGTTGCAAAGAATAGTGCAACTTATTCCTAATAGTAATGGTATAATAATTGATACAACCGATAAAACATTATATCAACTGTTTTGTATAGTATTTGATGTTTTAGGGATTGCGCCTAATTTAAGTGCAATGAGGCTAAAAGAGGATTTATCGTTATATCTTTCAAGTTATACCAAAACAAAAATAGATCAAGAAAAGGAACTTAAAAACGTTTTAGCCATGAAATCAACCAAAAATGAGTATGAAGAATACTATGATGACCAATATGCGCCTAAATATTTAAACTCTGTGTCCAGAAAACTCAAATTATTGTTAGGCAAAAATTATCCCGAAGAAGACATGGACATTATGTTTTCGGGCGATTATCGCAATAAGATACAAACTTATTTTAATAGTTTGGAAGGCCAAGAACAGATAAGTTCTACTTTTATATCCGATTATGTCATTTATCCGCGCCATGGTGTGCCAGTTAATGCGCCTAATTGGGTTAAAACGCAATTAGCAACTGAACTTGTAATGTTGGAATTACTTGATTATACCACATTTTGGCCATATCCTGAATTATATTCCTACTATGAACAAAATATTTTTATAAGAAATAAAGATGCAAACATAGATTCAACTATGAAAACGGCGATTATAAACGCCGATTATTATATCTGTTATTATATTTTGTCCATTACCAAAACCAAATTATCGGCCGATTTTTTGATAGACTATTATAAATTGGTTGAGTTATGTTATACTAATAGTGATAATGCGGGAACAAATGAATGGGCTTTATCTATTGCACAACAATTTATATTATAAACGAAAAATATAATACTATTATTATATGATTATAAATACTTTATTTAACAATATAAAAAAAAGCATAAATCGTATTGAGGGCGGACAAAAAGGTGGAAGCGATGGACAGAATGGCGGGTCTGGAAGTGATGCTTTGCGGGATAGTTATAACACAAATAGAGCAAAGATTATTAAATTGTTGACTTTATACTACATAATAACTGATATACCGGAAATAACTAGCCAAGGGTTCGATATTATAACAGGCATTTCATTATCTCCTATTGATCCAGAAAACTTAGACGAAACTATTATTTTGCTTAAAAAGACGGTTTTTAATGAACTAAAAACATATTTAATTAAGTATGATTTCGCAAAACCAGGCAAACCCATGAATAAATTGCCTTCCTTTGACAATTTTATAAAAAAACTTGGGTTATCTGAGAAGTTTGGCGATTTTATTGCACATATGCCCCAAAAGCAAACTAATTCAACTATGGCTATTTTACAGAATCTTAAAAAGGTAATACTGACTGATATAGGGCTTTTATACCAAATTACTTTGACCGCTTCGGAAATATCAAACATATCCGCGGCATTTATGCGAATGATTAATTCAGACAAAATTGCATTTTCTACGTTGCGATTGTTTAATAATGGTCTTATTTATTTAAACAAAGTTAAAAACTTGTCTGATCAACAGGTAGATTACGATGATGCGGATTTGCTCGAAAAGTATGAATATCTAAACAAGCCCGAAATGTTAATGAAGATATATAACCAAATTTATTTTGAGACACAATGGCAACAATATTCTGAATACAAAAAAAAGAAGCGAGAAGGCGAAATTATTAGAAGCATCATTGAATGGATCAGTCCGCAAATATCAGTAATAGAAGAACCATTATCTGATGACGCGTCATCTGAGTTATCGTCTGGATCTGATACTGAAACTGAAACTGAAACTGAAACTGAAACTAATGCGCTTAATCTCGCACCAATAAAAACAAAGCAATTTCGCGACAATTTATTGAGTTTTCTCGAACAAAATAGTATTCCGAAAAAAATAGTAGAAAGTAAGAGTTTTATTTATGATGTTGCGCAGGCGTTTGCCAATGAAGGAATATCTTTGCTTAGTCTAAATAATGTTTTGTTGCCTAACTTATACATTAAACTAAATGGCAACTTAACCATGGAAAATGCCGATGAAACTGGCATAACTGATCTAATTGTAAATACTAACATGAACAATTCGCGACCTATATGGTTTCTTGAATCAAGTGTCGAACCAAGTAGAATTAATATCAAATATTTAGATAAGTTTAAAGACTTTATTATTGCTGAACTAAAAAATATTGAACTTGAAAATGAAATCGCGGATGAACGCATTAATGAAATCGCGGATGAACGCATTGATGAAATCGCGGATGAACGCATTGATGATATTTCCAAAAAAGAAGAAGACAATATTATAACATTGTTTGTCGATAACTTTGATTTTTTTATTAATATGATAATAAAACATTATTTGTTGCTTGATTGTATTATAAATAAGTATAAATATTCATGTTATTTATACTCAGAAATCAAATATGTCTTTATAATAGAGATAACTCGTGCAAAAGATAAGTATAAATATGAACAAAATGACATTTTATTTCTGCGTAAATTTGGGCGAAATTTAGTATATCTAAACACTGATGTCAATTATTTCATTGATTTTTGTATTAGTGATAACGCGGAAGTTATACTAACAACAGGGTTTAATTACCTTGCGGAGTATGAAAATTATGGTGCAAAATTGTTTAAAAGAGTAATCGTAAAAGATACTGATGATTTTATTATGTATTCTAATCGCAAAATTTATTATAAAAAAGCAAATGCATCTTATTTTATGTTTATAACACAGACGTTTAATCATTTTAGAAAAATAAATCGCAAAAATAATTATGTAATTGATGATACTGCCGTGAAAATATGTAATGGAGATAATAGTTATACCGTTATTATGAATACCGTGTTAAGGTATTACATAGGTGCGAATATCAAAAAGAATGTTATGTTTGACCCTAAACTATCATTTTCTGAATTTATAGAAAAAGAAAATTTTCCTTTGAGGTATAACGGAACAACTATTATTGATGAGATAGATAATTTTAGTAGTGCAACATTGCAAGAGTTAATCATAAAATATGATATAAGCAAAGATTATTATAAAATAAACCCGGGCTTTATTGTGTCTTCATATTTGTATAACTCGCCAAAAGATGATAAAACGGCAAACGCATTGTTGCATGAAATAATTATTAAATTATTAACTAGTTATGAAGGCCAAAAAGGCGGTGGTGCTGTTGATGTTGCAAATGATGCAAATGTTGCAAATGTTGCAAATGTTGCAAATGATGCAAATGATGCAAATGATGCAAATGATGCTTTTGATGCTGTTGACGCTGTTGATGATGCAAATGATGCAAATGATGCAAGTTTTTATATAAAAGATAGTGCGGTTTTTGGTGCAGATATTAGTGCTTTTAACAGTGCGGTTTTTGGTGATAATGGTGCAGACGATGCAGACAATGCAATTGATGGTGCAGACGATGCCGATTTTAGTGCAGTTGATGATGCAAATGTTAGTGCGTTTGATAGTGCAGTTGTTGGTGCCGATAATGAAGATAGTGCGATTGATGGTGCGGTTGATAGTGGTGCCGATAATGAAGATAGTGCAAATATTGGTGCAGTTGATGATTCAGACGATAGTGCAGTTGATGATTCAGCCGATAGTGCAAAAGTTGATGCGGTTGATGGTGCAGTTGATGATTCAGTCGATAGTGCAAAGGTTGATGCGGTTGATGATTCAGACAATAGTGCAGTTGATGATTCAGACGATAGTGCAGTTGATGATTCAGTCGATAGTGCAAAGGTTGATGCGGTTGATGGTGCAGTCAATAGTGCAGTCAAAAGTGCAGTCAATAGTGCAGTCGATAGTGCAGTTGATGATTCAGTCGATAGTGCAGTCGAAAGTGCAGTCGAAGGTGCAGTTGATGGTGCAAATGTTGGCGGAGGTTATATCGCCAAAGGCGGCGCCGGTAATAGTCAAAATAATATTCTAAATGAAACAACCGCTTTGATGTTAAGCCATTATTTGGGAATAAATGTTTGTATAAACAATAAAGTATTTAATACGCCAAAACCGAGTATAATTTGGGTTTTTATAAAAGAAGAAGAAGATAACAAATATGTTTCGTATAGTCCAAAAAAGTATTCAGATTATTTGCATAACAAAACCCTTGAAAATTATCTAGATTTAAAACGCGCATACGAATCGCTATCTTTTAACAATTATAATCATAATTACGAATACATATATAAAAAACAGTTGCACAAAGAATTGTCTAAAAAATTAGTGTCAAGTTTCAACCTATTGCCAAAGTATGAAATCGATAACGATGTAGTAATAATTTTAAGTTATAAGTTAATGCTTAAAATACTTAAAAAAATGCATATTCATCATTTATTATTTATTAACAATGAAAAATCAATAATAGCGAGTATAACATTAATATTAATAAAACTCGCAAATTGTTATTATGATTATGACATTAATCTCTTGGTATACATAAAAAAATTATTAATAGACTATTTACTAATAAACAGATCGCCATGGTCTAATGTCGAGTTAAATAACTTAAGTATACTATCTATTATCGCTTTAATATCATCATTTCATAAAGACATTCCTATTTTAGCAAATTTAAGACTAAAACATTATTTAAAAGTCGGGATTGATGGTTCAAAGGTATTAATTCCTAATGAGAAACCGATTTTTATACATTCGCGCATTCCCGCATTGTCGCGAATCATTCCGGGAATATATAAAGGGGATATAAATGGGGGCTATCGCGAGGTTATACTAAATTTTCTAAGCAAAACAGAAAACAAATATTTCATAGAACAATCGGGTGTTCTTACTGACTTTGAATATGTATCATTAGATGGAAACAATGCAGGCCACGATGAGTTATACTTACAAATTGCAACTGAACTATTACATGAAGAAATACAACCGGCCGATTTTACTATATATCCATTAGATTATATTTATTCATGGCATAAAAATGCATATGAAAAGTTATACAAAGATAATGAAATATATAAAGCACTAATCCTTGCTGAATACTTCATGGTGCAAAAGATAATCAAAAAGGCAAAAATGCCAATGTTTTCTGATGAACCAGGTGATTTTATTAATAATTATCAAGAAATTATAAATATAATGCATGATTGCTTTGCAAAAATAAAAAAGTCTAATAAATTAATTAATCCAACCATAAATATTTACGATGTAATAATAAAAGAGTTGCGATAGGGTTAATTGCTTATTTTTATCAAATATAACAAGAATTTATTATTCATTTATATTATATTATAATGAACAATAATTATTATTATATTAGTATTCTTGTTTTGATTTTGATAATAATTACGTATTCAACAAATTCGCGCGACCATTTTTCTTCTGAAGAGGATACTTTGGTTAAACAGTTGCAACCAGAAACTAAAAAAATAGAGGCGCCAATATCTAATAGTTATCAGCCTTATCTGATAAATACTAAAAAAACAAAGGAAGAGGTTTCATTAGATAAACTTTTGAAAAGTATAACAGCGGAAAATGAAGCAAATGATAAGACTGAAATCATAAAAACGCAAGATAGTAAAGATGGACAAGATAGGAAAGATGGACAAGATAGGAAAGATGGCGTTATCGGAACTAATAGTAAATCGCTTGATGGAAAGGATGAAACAAAAAAGGGTAAAAGTAAGGTTCTGTCTATACTAAAATCACTATCAACAAAAGCATCGTTGCAAACAGATGGAAAATTAAGTTCTACTGAAATGGCCAAAATTAAGGAAACTGATTATACCGTAATTAAGAATATAACGTCATTATTTGCACCATCGCAATCGAGTAGAAATCCGTTTAACAAATTCGGACCGCAGTTTTCTATGGACGATAATTTAACTACATATTCGAGCACTAATTCCGTTGTTGGGTATCCTTCGTGGATACAATATATTTCACCTGACAATATTGAGTTTAAAGAAATAGCGATTTCCAGTAGAATTGGCAGTTATGACATAAAGAAAAAATTAGTGCCATTTAATCTTACGATTTATTATAACGATGTTTTAATAGGAACACAACGCTTCATTGAAGTTCAAGATACGTATTATTGGAAGAATATAAACTTAATTGGAAACAAAGTCAAGATTAATCAAGAGTTAGTTACATATTTAGAAATTGCAAATGTTATGTTTAAAGGCCGTCTTGCACAATCTTCTTGTGAGAAATATACGAAAAAGGTAAAAAGTTTATACGAGTCTTGCAAAAAGGCGCAGGAATTAATGCCGAAAAAGGAAATTAAACAAATAGATATTGTCAATCCTTTTCTCGGCTTGACACCAGATGAAATTACTTTGGCCAAATCATACGAAAAAATATTAGATAAAGAAGACGCGGCGGAAAAGATTAAAGAAGACAAGGCAGTTAAAATATGGAAAATAATGCAGGCGCAAATAAAGAAAGATGCAGAAACGGCGATTTCAGCCGGCAAACTCGGGATGAAGGCGCCACCACCAACATATTCTAAAAAACAAATAGAAACAGTAAAAAAGCATTTACCTAAGGCGAAGGCAATTTTGTCAGGTATAGACAAAGCAAACTGTATGCGTTCGTTGAACCAGCATACCACATTGACCAATCAAGCAATAATCGCGGCGCGTGAGTCGCAAGTATTGCCATATCGGCAAGATGATGCAAAGAGGTATAACCAAGAGGCCAACGATGTTTTGGCTAATTACAAGAAAATGTGTTTAATTCGCGCGATTTAATTCGTGCAGTTTAAACCGCGTAGTCTAATCGTCAGTCATGGACGATAATGAGTTGTCTCCTGAATAAATGTTCAAATTAGAATCAGACATATCTGCGGTTTCATACGACACTGTTTTCATTTGAACATTTATTTCTCCTTCATTATTTTGAAGAACATCTTTAACCACATCTAACCCATAAAACAAATGATTAAACTTTTCAACATAATTTTTATAATCGGATGCGCATGTTTCTTGCCATATTTCCACAAATATTTCGTCTTTTAACATATCCCCGCTAAAAATCTTTGTAGGAACAAAGCCGTTAATATCATGTATTATGTGTAAATCTCCAAACTGATTAGAAAATAACAATATGTAATTATCTGATAATGTTTGAGTTGTCATCATACATTTAATTCCCGATGGAAACCATTTATTTGGTTCGCTCAATATTATAAATTTAATGTCTAACATTCGCGAGATGATACTCAAATCTATATTATTAAGAACATGCGAATTAGACTTAATTGCTTGGTAAAATTCTTCTTCTGACTCAATTGCATAAGAGGCGTCTAATTGTGCGTATGCATTTCGAACTTCTTCCCAAAGCACGGTTTTTGTGCCCTTTTCTTGTTTAATATCTTGCTTTGATGAAATGGCGGATATAATGTATTGTTTTAAATCATTAATTTTGTTGTTTCCGTATTTTGATTCTATGGCTTGTTTAATTAAGGTAAAAATACAAGAATCATGCTTTGTTTTTAGGTATTGATAATTAGTCTTTTTTAACTTAATTTGCCAATGTTCTGGCAAAAGAGTATAATCTCCTGCACAGGTATTTTGATCATCGACAATGGTTTGAATCATTCCAAATGATGATTCAAACGGATTTAACACATCATAACTCTTGTTATTTTTATCATCATACGATATATTTTTGTTGTATAAATTATCTATTTGCATTTTTATCATGTTTAGTTTTGTTCCTTCTGTAATACTCTCATTAATATCTGCAATTATAATATGATGTTCCGAATCGATGTAAGGAATGCCATCAAAGGAATTATTTATTTGATCGTCAAATATTTCTGCGCGTTTAATAGAATTTCTAAGCAACTCTTCGGTTAGCCTGTTTAAATAGTTTTCAATATTGTTCTTGTTTCCTGTATTTAAGTTTACTGAAGGGATAAACAATTTATTATTAGTGCAATGTGCGTTATTTGCTGTATCGCACTCTTGTCTATACATAGGAATAACATAAGAAAATGCATACATGGATAAATCCGTGTTTTCTATTTCCTCAAAACCTACTAATAACGGCCCTACTAATTGTTCGTATTCGGCAATAATGTTGCTTTGTAAATCTTTTTCAGTCAAAATAATGTTTTCAGTTATCTTTGTTATTATTTGTTTTAGCATCAATCGCTTTGATTTAAGATTGTCATCTGATGCAATAATTTGTTTCAAGTTTTGCATATTTGTGGCATTTTTTTCTTTTTGTAAATGTTTGCTTAGTTCATAGCGCAATCTTTCGTAAGTTTCTTCTTCAAAGTTTAGTCTTGTTGTAAAAATTTTGCGTTTATCATTTATTTTGTTGTCGTGTTTCACTAATGCATCAATGTCATTTTCGTTATAATACCTAATTTGCGCCGCAACGTCTTTTTCTTTTATGACTACGTCGTTTATAATATCTCCAAGTTTGAACAACAATTTTGAACAATCAAACAAAATATTCGAATAATGCGCCGGGCCCGGAATATCGAGTATTAAATATTTGATATCATCCAAAGGGGTTTTAGTAATATTAACTGTGGTGCCATTTCTTAGTAGCAAACCCGAGACTGTTCTATCGTTTTCGTGTTGCGGATCAATCATAAAACTAAAAGGAAACAACTTTGGCAATATGGCATATTTTTCTAATATTAGCAAATGTTTCATAGTTTCTTTAAAACCAAGTATAACACAAGTATTTATACCAGATAACTCATACTTAAGATTTATTTGCGACGGGAATACAGGAATACATAAATTATTATGCAAGACTAAATTCCGGACTTTATTATAACTATCTACTATTTGTGTTTTAATAGAATACTCTTCGAAAAGGTTGTTATACTTTTCATTCATTTTTGTTATAGATGATATAATTTTATCTGTGTCATATATTACATTGTCTAAATCGTATAACTTATCTATAATAGTCGCATGGGAAACGTTATTAATAAATAGTTTAAACTCGTCGCGGGCTTTGTTATCCACAA